>MDTG01326348.1_pt1 | contig 22816 bp, 21 predicted proteins | sample 811421 | NCBI WGS metagenome assembly MDTG01 (sample SAMN05326645, study PRJNA326480) | marine metagenome | isolation source: seawater | place: Pacific Ocean: South East | collected 2011
AATTAAAAATACCTAAAAAATTAGATATTCAATTTAGTACAAATAATATAACTGGATTTCCAACTGAAACAAAAAAATTAGCTTTTGATACTATTGAGTTAAACAGACATATAGATGCTACTAACACAAGTATTTATTCTTTTGTACCCTTTCATGGAACACCATTAAGAAAAATGTGTGAAGAAATGGGATTGATTAAACATGAAACAATTACTAAGTGTTTAACAGCTGAGTCTCAATTAAATATGCCTCAATATCCTCCTCATGAAATAGAGGAAATAAGAAAATGTTTCTCTATGTACGTTAAATTTCCTAAAAACAGGTGGAAGGAGATTGAAAGAGCTGAAAAAAATGATGCTGAGGGAAATAGAATTTTTACACAGCTTAAAGAAGAATATTTGGAAAAATATATGCCCAAGCCTGATGCAGACCCACATGGTGGAATTGATTTTGAAGAGCTTAATAATCCTAATGTGTGTATACCAGGCGGTGACTCAGAATTAAGTACAGAGACATCTTATTTTAAAGACGAGATGAATTAAGTTATCAGTTTGAAATTAGGATAAAATTTGAAGATTATAGAATTTTTTGGTGTACCATGTTCTGGTAAAACCTTTTTATATGAATATTTTCTTAAAAAGAGTAAAATTAAAAATTTAAGAATATATTCATATAAATCAGTTATTTACAAATTTGCATCAAGAGATTTAAAACTCAATCCAATAGAAATAATCACTATTGAATATTTCAAGCTTATAAAATTGAATAAGAACAATTTTAGAAAAAACAAAACATATAAGAATAATACACCCACAAAAATTTCACCAAAATTTAAATTTAAAAATATTATAAGTAATCAGCTTTATCAAAATTATAAAAAAATTTGCAATAAGATTTATTTAAAATTTGAAAAAGAAAATAAAAAATTTGTATTAGATTTTGTAAATACTATAAAAAAATCTAAAATAAATCACAATAGAAAAGCTGACCTTATAAATTGGTTTAAGGAATTATGTGCCTCAAAATATTTAATCAATAAAAATAAAAATAAAATTGATTATTTAATTGACGATGAGGGTTTTGTACAAAGAATATTTTCTTTTATCGATATAAAAAATAAGAAGCAAATTGCAAAACAATATTTATCAAATAATATACAGCCTAATTATTTAATTTATTTAATTACAGATAAAAAAATTCTAATAAAAAGATCAAAAAAAAGATACTCTGGTAAACAATTTAAATATAAAAATAATAAACAAATAGATAATTATTTAAAATATGAAAAATTTATAATAAACAATATTTACAACTCTAGGATTTTAAAAATACGTTCGAAATATGATAAAAATAAACTAATAAAAAATATTTATGAATATATTAAGAAATAAATCTAAAGCTGAAACTTTAATTATATTAAATAAAAATATTTCTAATTTAAATATTCCGAAAACATTTTTTTTTAGTGTTGAAGAATTTAAAAAAAAAAAGATTAAAATATTAGAAAAAATAAAAAATGAATTTGGTAATTTAGTAGCTTTAAGGTCATCTAATAAGTTTGAAGATGGAAATAAAACTTCAAACGCTGGAAAATTTAAAAGTTTTTTAAATGTAGATGCTAGAAATTTAAATTTAGTAGAAAAAAAAATAAATGAAATAATTAAATCTTATTCAAGATACAAGAATAAAAAAAATCAAATTCTAATTCAGTCGATGGTTAAAAATGTTAAATTATCAGGAGTTTGCACCTCATGTGATCTAGAAACTTACTTTCCATCATATCAAATAAATTATTTCGAAGGAAAAGATACCGAAGCTGTTACTTCAGGAAAACCAAATACAAAAAAAATAGTTTATGTTGACAATAAAATATATAGGCTAAAAAACAAAAATTTCGACAAGCTTGTGAGAATTGTAAGAAAAATAAAGCAATTTTATAATTCGCATATAGATGTTGAATTTGCAATAAATTCAAATAATAAAATTTTTATTTTACAATCAAGAACAATTGTTATCAAAAAAAAACAAATATTAGATAAAGATACTGCAAATTTTGCTTTAAAATCATTAGGAAGAAAAATTACTAATCTAAAAAAAAAACATCACACCCTTCTTGGAAAAACTGCTTATTTTAGTGTTATGTCTGATTGGAATCCTGCAGAAATGATTGGATTAAAACCAAAACCATTAGCTCTATCTTTATACAAAGAATTAATAACAGATAATACTTGGGCTTATAGTAGAAGAAATTATGGATATCGGGATGTGTCATCAAATCAATTAATGACAACTTTTTTTGGAACTCCTTTTATTGACTTACGAGTCGATTTTAACTCTTGGATACCATCTAAATTATCTAATGTCACAGCTGAAAAACTTGTAAATTACTACCTACTAAAATTTAAAAATAATACAGATCTTCACGATAAAATTGAATTTGAAATACTTTTTACGTGTTATTCGTTTGATACTAAGCAAAAATTGACATCTTTAAAAAAGCATAATTTTTCAAAAAAAGAAATTAAGAAACTGTCAAATTCTTTGAAAGATATTAATAATTATGCATTTCATGAGTTAGACAGAGAAATTAGTAGAATAAAAATTTTAATAAAGAAACAAGAGGAAATTAGTAAATCTCAATTAGATTATATTGCTAAGATATATTGGTTAATCAGTGATTGTAAAGATTATGGCACATATTCCTTTTCTGGTTTGGCAAGATGTGCATTTATTTCAACAGAATTATTACAATCAATGGTAAATAATAATATTTTATCAATGGAAGACAAAGATAAATTTATCAAATCTATTGAAACTATTACAACACAGATGAAAAAAGACTATTCTAAAAGTAAAAAAATATTTCTAAAAAAATATGGTCATTTAAGACCCAATACTTACGAAATTTTATCAAAAAATTATAGAGAAGGATTTAATTTATATTTTGGGAATAATTTTAATAAAAAATTTATAAATAAAATTAATAAATTTGAATTTTCAAAGAAGCAAAAAAATAAAATTAATTCTTTCTTAAACAAAGAGAAATTTAATATTTCTGTAAATGATTTTATTATATTTTTGGTAAAAAGTATTCAATTAAGAGAATTTTCAAAGTTTGTATTCACAAAAAGTATAGACATGGTGTTTGAAAATTTGAAATTATTTTCAAAAAATTTTGGCCTAAATAAAGATGATATTACTTTTTTAAAAATTAATAAAATTCTAAATATGTACTATAATTACACTACCTTTAAAAATATTCCTGATTTAAAAAAAGAAATTCATTATAATAAAAAAGAATATAATTATAATTATCCTTTAAAACTTCCAGAAGTAATAACAGATATTTCAGAATTATTTATTATAAAAAATAAGAATTTGATAAATTTTGTTGGAAATCGAAGAGCAAATGGGAAAATTCTACATTTAAATAAATTTAAAAATTCTGGATATGATAAGAAAATTATTTGTATCGAAAATGCAGACCCTGGTTTTGACTTTATTTTTACAAAAAAAATTATTGGTTTAATTACTAAGTTTGGTGGAGCTAATTCACATATGGCTATCAGATGTGCTGAATTAGGTATCCCGGCTGCTATTGGAGTAGGAGAAACACTTTTTGATCAAATAGTAAGATCTAGTGTGGTCACTATTGAGTGTGATAGAAAAAAATTAATTATTGATGGAAAATATAATTCCTAACGAAATCAAAATTTATGACAATTAAAGTATTACATATTGTTGGTGGTCCATCACATAACGGAGCATTCAAAGGAGCCTATATCTTACATAAGGCTCTATTGGAGTTAAAAGTAGAATCTAAAATATTAAATGATGTACCCATGGTTAAAAAAAATGAAAAATCAGACGAGAATGTAATTCAATTTAACAATACTTATTTAAAAAAAAACATTAGCAAAATACTTGTTTATTTGGAAAAAATTATGAAGTCTATTTATCTTCCAATACCCAGATCAACATACACCTTGGGTTTATTTGGATATGATATTACAAAATTTGAGGAATATAAAAAGTCAGACATAATTCATATTCATTGGCTCAGTGAGGGATTTATAAATCTAAGAACTCTAATGAAAACAAATAAACCAATTATTTGGACCATGAGAGATATGTGGCCATTTACTGGTGGTTCTCATTACACAATGGATTTTGAAGATTTTGAGAAAAGTTTTATATCTAAAATAATTCAAAAAATAAAAAGAAGATCTTATAAAAAAAATATAAAATTTGTAGCTATAAGTGATTGGCTTAAAGATAAAGCTGTTAGAAGCAAAGTTTTAAAAGATAAAGAAATAATAAGAATATATAATAATATTAATCTAAGAGATTTTAAAGTCATTGAAAAAAATCTTGCTAGATCAAATTTAAATATCAATACAAATAAGCAAATTATTCTTTACGGAGCCCACAACCCTCAAAATACAAGAAAAGGATGGAATATTTTTTTAGAAACTCTCAAAAAATTAGATAAAACAAAGTATTATTTACTAATTTTTGGAAACTTTTGGTCTCAAAATTTATTAGATGATATTGGAATTGAATATAAAAACTTGGGGTTTATTGATGATAAAAAAAAATTGAATTTAGTTTATTCAAGTGCAGACTTCTTCGTTTTTTCATCAATACAAGAAGCATTTGGAAAAACGTGGGCAGAAGCATTGGCTTGTCACACTCCAGTTATATGTTTTTCTAATACCAGCGCTTCAGAATTTGTAGAACATAAATCTAACGGATATATATGTGATGGTTTTAATGATGAAAAATTAAAAGAAGGTATTAATTGGCTATCAAATAAAATGAATTACAATAATCTTAAAAATAACACAGTTAATAAAAAATTATTTGAGATAGATGCTCAAAATATTGCAAAAAAATATATTGAAATCTATTTAGATTCTATAAAAAATCAAAACAAATTATAACATGAAAAATATTGCTATAATACCTACAGTGAGAGCTCCTTATAAAAATCAAGTTGAATATTGCTTTGATGTAAATTTTTCAAAATTATTTAAAAAGGTATTCAAAAAAGTGAATATTATAAATATCTCAGAAGATCACCAAATTAATAGAAAAATTGATTTAATGGTAATAAGTGGTGGTAATGATATCTCAGATTATAGTAATAAAAAACAAGATATAATCAGAAATCAAATTACAAAGAAATATTTTGAGCGCTCCAAAAAACTAAGGATACCAATTTTAGGTATATGTTATGGAGCTCAATTTGTAGCAAAAATTTATCACTCAACCTTCATAAAAAAAAAAAAAGTTGGTGAACATTTAATTTTTTTAAATAAGGATAATTTTCTAAATTCAAAGAAACAAAAATTTTATAATAATAGTTATAAAAATATTTTGATTAAATCTGTTCCTAAAAACGTTAATGTAATAGCTACATCATCAGATAATTATATTGAAGCTTTTTATATTAAAAAAATAAAATTTTTGGGGCTTCAATGGCACCCCGAAAGAAATAAAAATTTAAAAAAAATAGACAGAGATCTTTTAACTACATTATTATGATTTTAGTGATACTTGCAGCCGGTAGAGGTAAAAGATTGGGATCAATGACTCAAAATTTACCAAAATGTTTAATTAATTTAAAAAAAAAAAATTTAATAGATTATAATTTACCCTTCATTAAAAAGTTTAAAAAAACAGTAATAATTACTGGCTATAAATCAAATTTGATTGAAAAAAAATTTAAATTATTCAAATCAATAAAGATTATTAAAAATAATTTTTTTTCAAAAACTAATATGGTTTACAGTTTATTTAAGTCCACAAAATATATAAAAAAAACTAAAAAAAATGTAGTAGTGATTTATTCAGATATTATATTTGATAAATCTATTTTCAATTTATTAAAAGAAAACCAATCCTTTATTGTTATTTATAAAGATTGGTTAAAAATATGGAAACTAAGAAATAATAATAATTTACAAAAAATTAAAAGTGATGCGGAAGATATTGTTCTTAAAAAAGATAATTTAATCTCAATAGGAGGTAAAATAAAAAATTCACTTCCAACATATCAATATATGGGTATTTTAAAGTTTAGATATAAAGATTTCATTAAAATTAATGATTATTTTAAAACTTTAAAAAATAAAAAAATTGATTTCACCTCCTTCATGAATTTAGTACTTAAAAAAAAAATTGTTAAAATTAAAGTAAAAAAAACTAACAAATTTTGGCTTGAAATAGATAATCAAAAAGATTTAAGAGCTGCGAATAAACTAATTAAGTATAGAAATTTTCTAAGTAAAAATTATCAACCATTTTAGATTTATCAATTTGATTACTTTTTATAATATTAATTATCTCTACCAAGTTATTTGTTTCAATATTTACACCGACAATTTTTCTAGCATAGTTTTCTATTGGTGGATTAGAAAACATTAAATAATCACTATTGAGAATTTTCTGCTTAGTGTTAATTAGAAAAGGCATTGTTTTATTCAATATTGCAAATTCAAGAAATATTCCTCCCCAATCAGAAACTAAATTTTTATATTTTTTAAAATCAACTAGATTATCCTGATCAATAAAATCTATTAAAGATTCATCGATAACTATTTCTTTTTTGATAATAGACATTGGATGGGGCCTAAGTTTGAATGAAAGATTATTTTCTTGAAATAGTTTAATTAAACTCAAATGTAAATCGTCATCATAAAAATTCGTTTTCCATGTAGGAGCAATTAAAAAATCAATTTTACCAACATTATTAACTTTTTTATATTTTTCTAAAAAATTATATTTAGACCTGATGGGTTTTATTTTTTTTTTAAAGAGATTGTTTATATCATTCAAATCATTAAATTGATGTTTATTTATTACTTGAACAGCATCAAATTCAATGAAAGCTTTTTTAGTGTAATTAGCAGATAAACTTACAGGAGAATGTTGTATGAAAATATAAAAGTTTTTTTGAGTTTTTGATTTTAAAAAAATAGAATTTTGTAGATCTGTAGATGTTGTAAAAACAAACTTTGTTTTTAGAGTTAAAAAAAATAGTTTGATAAAAAAGTTTGAATTTAGATTGATTTGATCATGCTTGTAACTATCTATTTTTTTTAATGAAAAAAATAATACTGCTTTATTTCTTAATAATTTTTTTCTTATAATTTCATCAAGATAATTAAAAGTATAATCATTCTCATTAAAAAAAACGTAATAATAATCTTTATTTTTTTTTTTGAAACGCCAATAGATTAAAAGGTTTTTAAAGAAATTAATCAATTTGAAAAACCTTTTTGGTAGTTTCGATTACACTTTTTGGGTCCATGTAAGAGAAGTAGTTTGTCTCTTCTTTCACTTCAATATCAAGATCTAAATTTTTTCCGTTTACTTTTAAAAAATTTTTTTCTAAATGTTTTGCTCTAATAAGAGGATCAACAAAGGAAAACCAAAATCTGTAAATAGTTTTGAAATTATAATTTTTCAGAAATGTAAAATTAAACTTTGGCATTATAAATTTATCTTTAAATAAAATCTGACCATTATCAATTTTTTTATCCATTATAAATGATGACACCCCTAAGAAATTATATCTTTTAATGTTCCATAAAGATGCATCTGCGCCTCTTATGTTTGGGAGATATCCGGGATGTATATGTATTATTTTTCCTTGATGATTAAATATCTCCTTATAAATTTTATTTCCTGTATTTAAAAAATTTATATCATTATTATTAGTGATCTCATTTATAAATGACGTTGAATCAATATTTTCTGTTTGTAAGTAAGAAACATCGTTTGAAAACAATTTTAAATTTTTCAAACTATAGCTGGATGAAAAAAAATTATTACTAAATCCAAAAAAACTAGATATTTCAGATATAATTTTTTTAAATTTTTCGTCTTTTATAAAATTTAATGCATGTGAATTCATTTTGTAAAAATTGTAATATTGTGAGATATAATTAGAAAAAAACTTTCTTTTTTGAAGCACTATAATCTTCTTAAACTTAAAATTGTTAATTTTACAAATCTCAAGATAGGATCTGCTTATTGGATTTTCAAAAAAAATTAATCCTAAATTTTTTGTCATTGATTTTTATGGTCTTCAAAAAAAATTATTTTTTTTCTTTATTATCAATTTTAATTTCTTTACCAAGAATTTTGTACACTTGTACTTTTAGTTTATAGAAAAAATTTTTCATGAATGTGATACCAGCTACAATTAATCCAATTAGAGTGCTAAAAATAATACCTGTTGTGCCTGGATCAAGGTAAGCGTAGGCATAACTTATTGAAATTATGTAATAAAAAAATGTTAATTTAATAATTTTATTTATCATATAAGTAATTGCTGAAATTTTCAGAATTAGGAAGTTTATACTCGATTTTTTTTCCTAATTCTATAGAAACTTCATCCTCAAACATACATCCCAAAATGTTATTTAATATCATTGAGTTAGTAGTAAATTTTTTTGTTAGTAAATCGTCTGTCCATTTAGAACAAAGTTTTTGATTATCAAAAATTGCACCTAGAGTTGCGTGTCCATCAATAATTTCAGCAGTTTTTTTATTATCATATTTTGAATAAATATTTTTTATTAAAGTATTTTCTTTTGAAAATTTTAAAATTAATGGACCAGAGTCTCCAATTAAAATTAATAAACTTTTTTTATCGTTATTTAAAATTTTTTTAATTGTTTTTTTGATAATTTTTGTTGTTTCTCTATCTCCTTTGATAATTTCATTCGCGTAACTTTTCATATTTCCTGTCGGGTGCCCAAAAGTATAAAAATGTATGAAAACTATTTTTTTTTCTTTTTTATCTATAACTTGATCAATAATATCTAGATTAAATTTTTCTCTAGAATTTAATTGATTTGATTTTTCAATCTTAAAAAAAAATTTGATAGTGTCACAATAACTGAAAAGTTGAAAATGATACCAGGGTAATTTAAATTGACAAAAGTTTAAATAGGTTTTTGTAAAACGACTATTATCACTTTTCACTGATCTAAATGTAAAATATTGATCTATGTAAGGACCTGGGGGGCCAAAATGTGAGTCCCAGTAACCTGTAATTATTTTGTAATTGTTTTCTCTAAAAAAATTAAAAAGAATGCTGTTCTCTCTTCCAGAGAAAAAACTTTCATTATTTTTCATACTTCTCCATTTCACAGGATCTAAATAAATTAATGAATTCAACGAGGGTCTTGTCGGATAATTATCGCTAAAATGGTTTCTAAAAACAGTTAAATTATTCTCTTTTAATGCTTTAATGTAATTAAGATTTTTGAGATTTAAATGGTTGTTTAATAGTTTCTCAGGGAGTAAGGACTCTATAGAAAAAACATATAAATTGAAATTTTTTTTAATATTGTAATCTTTTGGAAAACTTACAACAAAATCTTTTTTATTCCAAATATTGCTGAAATTAAACAAAGTAAAAATGTTTAAAAAAATATAAAAAAAAATTAGTATTTTTTTGACTTGAGCAAATCTAAAAAAAATAAAAAAAACAATTACAGAAAATAATAGGTAAATTATATACCATTTTATTTTATCATGTCGTTCTAGTATTATAAAATCATTGGATAAAGATATAGATAACGAATAAAAATTTATAAACAGAAACAATGCAATGATTAATAGAGCTAAAGTATAAGATTTCAAAAATTTTAATAAATAGTATAAAATTGATATTTCTGATAAAATTATCAAGTAAATATAGATATATAAATAAACAACTGAGTAATGAAAATTCTCAGCCAAAAGATTATTTTTGATCAACAATGCCCAATAACTGCTTATTAAAAAAAATAATAATAAATTGCTCAAATTTTTCTTTTTTTCGATAAAATTATTACAATATTTAAAAAAATTTTTCATAAGGAATTAATAATTTGCAAAATAACTCAATTTTTTTATATTTAACATGAAATTAGCATAAATAAATTGAAAGAAAAAATATTAATAACTGGAGTGGCTGGATTTATTGGATTTAGTCTAGCAAAGGAGCTTTTAAAAAATAAAAAATTCTCTTTGATCGGTATAGATAATTTTGACAATTATTATTCGGTTAAATTAAAGAAAGAGAGAATTAAACATCTCAAAAAATTTCAAAATTTTCGTTTCTATAAAATTGACATATCTAATTTTAGCAGTGTTAATAATTTATTTAGAAAAAATAGATTTATTAAAGTGTTTAATTTTGCGGCCCAAGCTGGTGTTAGATATTCAATCAAAAATCCAAAAAGTTATTTAAAGAATAATATCAATGGGTTTTTTAATATTTTAGAATGCTGTCGAATAAAACCACCCAAGACAATTTATTACGCTTCTTCAAGCTCTGTTTATGGTGATCTAAAAAAATATCCTGCAAACGAAAAAATTTTAGGTAGCCAAAAAAATGCTTATTCTCTCAGCAAAAAATTCAACGAGGATTTAGCAGAAGTTTATTCTAAAATTTATAACTTAAAGCTAGTAGGATTACGTTTTTTTACAGTCTATGGAGAATGGGGTAGACCAGATATGTTTTATTTAAATTATTTTAAATCTATGGTTTTAAAAAAAACAATAAAAATATTTAATCATGGTAATCATTATCGAGATTTTACATATATTAAAGATGTTATTGAAATTTTATGTAAGCTTATGAAAAAAAATCTAAAATCTCAACATGAAGTTTTTAACATATGTTCTAATAACCCAATCAACTTAATGAAATTTATTCACTTAATGAATGATATTGGTTGTAAAAAAACAAAAATTAAGATGATTAAGCTTCAAAAAGCAGATGTTATTAAAACACACGGGGATAACTCAAAACTATTAAGATTCATAAAAAAAAATGAATTCTATTCAGTGAAACAAGGACTTAAAAATACTTATGAATGGTTTTTAAAATATAAAAAAATTATTTAAATTTTTTTAAAATGTAGAAAACATCGTAAAAAAAATATCATTAAAACTATAAATTTGTTTTGTTTGTTATTTATTCTAATTAATGTTTCTTCAACAACGTGTTCAAAAAATGAAAGTTTTGATGAAAAACCTCCAGGTTCAAATATGCTAATTATCTCACTTTTTTTTGTTGCCATTCCTTTATATTTATTTTTTTTTATCAATCTCCAAAAAAAATCATAATCTGAAGAACATCTATATTTTAAATTATAATTACCAATTTTGTCATGAACATCTTTTTTAACAAAAAACCCTCCAGAGTGAGAGGGATAGAAATTAAAAGACCAATTCATCTTTTTTGGTTCATACTTGTAATATACTTTATTTTTTTGTACTGCTCCAAAAATAAAAGAAATTTGTTTATGAGACTCAAAATAATCATTAATAATAGATAAAGACTGTGGAGAATAATATTCATCCCCTGCATTAATTGTATTGATGTATGTTCCTTCTGCCAAAGATAAACCTTTATTAATTGCATCATAAATTCCACGGTCTATTTCACTTATTTTTTTATTAATTATTGTTTCTTTATTTATGTATTCAACTGTGCCATCCATTGAGCCCCCATCTACCACAATTATTTCAAAACTTTTAAAATTCTGTTTTTTTATACTCTCAATTGTTTTAATTAACTTTTCTTTGTTATTGAGGACGGGTATTATAATTGAAAAATTTTTTTTAACAGATAACATAAATTTTTGATATTAAAATTTATACAATAAATAAAGTATAAATACTCAAATTAAATGAAAATTTTCTATTGGTCACCATTTATATCTCAAGTAGCTACAGTAAGAGCAGTTATTAATTCAGCAATTTCTTTAAAAAAATATTCAAAAAAAAAATTTACACCATTTATTGTTAATGTTGCTGGAGAATGGGACGAGCACTTCACTGAGCTAGAAAATCAGGATATTGAGGTTATTAATCTGACAAAATCAAAAATACTTAATAAAAAAACATTTACAGGATTTATAAAAAGTAGACTTATATATTTTTATATTTTTTTTATTTCATTTTTTCCTCTTCTTATTCTTTTAAAAAAGGAAAGACCTGAATTTTTTATAATTCATTTAATTACACCCGTTCCCTTACTTGTAAATTTTTTTGTAAGGCATAAAACTAAGTTTATTTTGAGGGTGTCAGGCTTTCCTCAATTAGATAAAAACTTTCTTAGACTTTGGTTATGGAAACTAACATTAAAAAATGTAAGTTACATAACTTGTCCAACATTGCATACGTGTGACCAATTAAAAAATAGGGGGTTAACTTCAAAGGAAAAATTTCATTTATTATATGATCCAGTAATTAATATTAATTTAATAAATAAAACAAAAAAAACTGAAAAAGAAATTGGAGAAATAAAATACAGTAATTACTATGTTGCAATTGGAAGATTAACAAAACAAAAAAATTTTGGATTTCTAATTGAGGCATTTAAAGAATTTAATACTAATAAAAAAGAAAATCTTTTAATAATTGGAGAGGGTGAAGATAGGGCTAGATTAGAAAAAATTATTAAGGATTCGAAATTGCAAGACAATATTTTCCTTCTAGGATATAAAAAAAATATTTACAAATATCTAAGAGGCAGCAAATGTTTTATTCTCTCTTCTCTTTGGGAGGATCCAGGTTTTGTCTTAATTGAAGCGGGATATGCAAATCAATTTGTAATAGCGAGCGATTGTAAGAATGGACCTGAAGAATTATTAGATTTTGGAAAAAATGGATTATTATTTAAATCAAATGACAAATCTTCGTTAATAAAAGCTCTACAAAAGTTTGAAAAATTGACTGATCAAGATAAATTTAAATACAAAATAAAATTAAAAAAAAGAATTAAAAAATTTAGTTTGTTATCTCATTACAATAAATTATACACATTATTAAACTAGAATGGTTAATCTATCTGATCAATATAAAAAAAAAATAATAGATTTTGTATTACAAGATCTAAAGGATTTAAACGATCCAATTATTGTAGAGTTTGGTGTAAGGTTTGGAGTATCTACTAACTTATTTTTAGAAATATGTGAAAAGAAAAATGGTTTTCTTCATTCAGTAGATATTGACGATTGTTCAAAAGTTGCAAACAGTAATAATTGGAAATTTTATCAATCGAGAGATGACAATTTTAATTATTTAGATAAAGTAATACCAAATAAGATAGACTTAATTTATTTAGACTCGTTTCACAATGCTCAGCACATTGAAAAAATTTTCTACCATTATTATGAAAAGTTAAAATTAGGGGGCCTATTTGTTTTTGATGATATTTCATGGTTACCGTATTTAGAGAATAAAAAAAGAAATAATTTTAATTGTGAAATAAATAATTCTGAAACTTTTATAAAAATATTAGAAATATTCTCATGTAATGAAGATAAATTTGAATTATCATTTAACTTTAATGGATCAGGACTTGCCAAAATAAAGAAGATTAGTGATGATAAGTTGAGTGAGTCAAAAAAATTAATATTAAGAGGATTTTCACTTAAAAATATGATTAGAAAAATTTTAATTTCTATGAATATAAAGTTTTAACATAATGAGATTTTTTTTTATAAAAAATTTTAATAAAATAACTATCTCAATAATCTTAAGTTCATTTTTTTTAACTATTTTCTTTGCTGATAGGTATTTAAAAAGATTTGATAATTATGACACTTATCATAAGGATAATCATCCAATGATTAAAAGTGCTGTAAAAAATCACTGGTATGAGGCATCTAAAATATTAGAAGACATAAAATCTGGGAAATCTTTTTTTAAATCTGGCTATAATCAAGAAGACGAATTTTTACCGCAAAAAATTTTGGCATTTTACTACTTAATTATTGATGAAGAGTTATATGAAAAAAAATTGATAAAAATTGATAATGGAAAATTATCATATTTAATCACAAGAAATTTATTTTATTTTTTATTAATATTTATTTTTTTTTTTAGGTTTAAAGAATTTTTTCCCAAAGAGGTCTTAATAGCTATAATTGCCTATTTATGCTTTTTCCCTGATATTTTCCAATATCATTTATCATTTTGGAACGAAAGTTATAGTTTTATTTTTCAAATCATCTTAATTTTTTTTCTTATAAATTTTAGTTTTAGTTTAAAAAAAAATTTTTATTTTGGCATTTCTGCTGCCTCTCTATTTTTAGTAGGACAAGAATATCTATTTTATCTTGTAATATTTTTATTTTATTACTTATTTATAAAAATCTATTATAAAAAAAAAATTTTTAAACCTTTAGTGAGCTTTACTTTTGGTTATTTGATAATTATTTTTTTTGCATTTTGGATAAATGATTATAAAACAGAAAGTAAAAGCATTAATGTTTATGGATTAAAAAGCGCACTTTACCTCTATATAGTTCCTGAAATTATAGCAAAAAAAAATGAGATAAGCATTAAAGAGTCTCAGCTCTTAATGAAGAATGAAGCAATATTATGGGCGGAAAAAAATAATATTAAAAAACTAAAACCTAATGACCTGTTTATTATAGACAGAAATGATCCATTAGAATTCAATAAATATAATAATTATTTATTAAGATATTCACTTGAAAAGATTTTTTTAAATCTTCACGAAGTAATTTTTATGCATTTAAAAAGCTCAATGCATACAATTGTTTTAAATCCTTTTTTTATTAAAAATTTTCATGAATTTAAAAGTTTTGAAGAACAGTTAAAATCGAAAAATCATATAAATCAAATAAAATATCGTATTATATTCTCTATAATTTTTTATATTGTTTTGATTTTTGGTTTTTACAAGTCTTTAAGATTTTATAGACCAGAATTTATTTTTGTAATTAGTTTATTGGTATTATATAATGTTATTGTTTTGGGATGGTTAGGCTCTTCTAGGTATTTTGTTCCATCATTAATTTACTTGTCTTTATTTTTTGGACCAATATTTAAATGGAAAAATCAATCTCTTACTTATTAATTATTTTTTCAGAAGTGTCAAACCCAAGTTTCATCATTTGATCAATGTCACCATAATAAAATTGACCAAGTCTTCCTACTGAAAAAAAATTGCTTATATTTTTAAATTCATTTTCTACAATTTTAAGATGATTTTCGTAATCCAATTTATAAATTGGGTAGACATTAGGTACGTCTAAAACTTTCCAATCTATAATATCTTCACGTGTTAATATTTTATCATTTACCAAATTTTTAATACATTGTTCAAAAATATCCTCATCTTCTGATAACCATATTGCACTATCTTTATGACATGAAATTTCAAGAGACAGGGCACTTGTTCCTTCTTTTGAGATATCATCGCTAAACAGATTTAAATTTGAAACTCTGTTATATGGTCTTCCAACAAAATAACAGTATTGACAACCAAGAACATCTTTTTTTTTTACAATTAAGTAAACCATTTTTAAAGCCAGATACTTTAAATCTTGAGCTGCAGTTTTGAGATTTTCATTTGAATTTAAAGGTTCAAAATTTTTGACCAAATAATCAAGAGGTAGGGTTGATATTAAATAGTCACTATTAAATGATTCTTTATCAGTATTAATTTTAAATTTTTTATTTTCTTCTAATATAATTTTTTCTACTTTTGTATTAAGATGAATTTTAACATTATTTTTTTCAATTTTTTCTTTAATTTTCTCAGCTATTTGACCAAAGCCTCTTTTTGGATAAAAAGTGGGTAAACTTTCTCTTTGAACCAAATTTAACGCCCCAGGTTCTCTCTTCGAAAACTCAAGATATTTATTAAAAAAAAGGTGTTTCAAAGTTTTAGCAAAATCAAGTTTTTTGCTCGCTGGAATTACTCTGTGCGAAAGATTTTCTGTTCTAATTTTCCAAAATTGTTCCGTATAAGGTTTGAAAAAATTTTTAAATAAAAAAAATCCAAAATTTCCTATTGCCCATTCTTCAATAGACTGTTTTTCAGAAAGATTTTTTTTTTTGAAAAAGGATTTAATAAATGATTTTAAAAAACTAAAAAAACTTTTTAAAGGAATAATGGGACCCATTTGAAAAAAAATACTTTTTGCAGAAAGAGGGTAATCCACATAATAATTCATAAAAAACATTTTAACAGATCTCTGTACTTTTGGAATTTCCTCGGGCTCATCTTTAAATAGAGATTTTACTGTATCGTAAATTTCTTTGTTTTCTGAAAAAAATGAGTGTGGGCCAATATCAACTAGACTATTCTTAAATTTTATTGTTTTTGCAAGCCCACCAACTTGTGGTTCCATTTCTATAATTTTTACGTCATAACCTTTTTCAGAAAGTTTCCACGCTGCACTTAATCCAGTTATGCCCGCACCAAGAATTAAAATTTTTTTCATAAAAGGTCTTTTACTCTTATTTATACAATGAATTTATCACTTTTAGATATCTATCTAAATTTTTATTATAATCAAACCTATTCAGTCTTTTATTTGAATATTCTATCTTCTTTTCTAAAGATTTTTTGTTTTTTGTGTATTGTATTATTTTTTTAGACAAAGATTTGTGTTCTCCAACTTTAAATAGAAAGCCACCTTTTTCATTATCCAATATTTCTTTTGGTCCAGTAGGGCAATTTGAAGATATAATAAATTTTTTCAAAGTAATTGCCTCAAGTAAAACGTTTGGTAAGCCTTCGAAAATAGAGGAAAGTATAAATAAATCACATTCTTTTATATAAGGGAATGGGTTGCTTGTGTAAAAAATTTTTACAAACCTCTTCATGTCATTATGGTAAATATAGTTTTCAATTTCACTTTTATTTTTTCCTCTTCCAATAATTATCAAGTTAAAACTTATTTCACCTTTTAAATTTTTTAAGGCTTTTAATAAAGTCATTTGATCTTTTTGATCAACAAGCCTACCCACGTTTATTATTTTCAAAACTTTATTATTAAAAATTTTTTTTACTTTTTTTTTGGATAAGCGCAAAATTTCCCTTTTATTTAATGGGTTGTAAATATGAATAGTATTTACTGAGAATTTTTTTTTCATCTCATTTTTAAATTCAATACTATTTACAATTATAATATCAGCCAAACTCAAACCAATCTTATATAAAAATTTTTTTAAAAAATTATTTGACCATCCAGTTGGTGAAGAATTTGATCTTGAAATAATTTTGGTATTCAAAATTTTGCAAACAAGAATCGCATATAGGTTTGCTTGAAAAGAAAAAACTAAAATATTTCTATTTTTTATTAAAATTTGTATCAGATTGAAAATACATATTAGATATTTTCTGATTCTGCCTTTATTTCTCCAAAAATTAGATTGAGGGTAAATTATTTCAATGTTTTTTAATTTCTTAGAAATATTCTTTTCAGCTGTGATTAAAAATACTTTATCTAATTTTTTTGCTAAATGATTTGCGATTATAAAGAAATTTTTTTCTACACCTCCACCTTCTACAGACGGCATAAAAAGTATAATTTTTTTTTGTGTCATTAATTCAAAAATAGTCTAATTATTATATATAAATATTTAATGAAATTAGTTAGCATAATAATTCCTTATTATAAAAAAAAAAGATATATAAAACAAACTCTTCAATCCGTTGTAAGACAAAAGTATAAAAAATTTGAGGTATTAATTGTTTATGATGATACCGATATGAAGGATTTACTTTTTTTAAAAAAATTACAAAAAAAAGACAAACGTATTAAATTGCATGTTAACAGGAAAAATATTGGTGCTGGGATGTCAAGAAATAAAGCTATTAAATTATCTAAAGGTGAATATTTGGCATTTATAGACTCTGATGATTTATGGCACCCAGATAAACTTAAATTACAATTGAATTTTATGATTAAAAATAGAATACCAATCAGTCATACTTCTTATAAAATTATAGACTCTAATAATTTTAGGATAGGATTTAGACAAGCAAAAAAGATAGGTTATAATGATCTTATAAAGTCTTGTGATATTGGTCTATCAACTGTGATGATAAAAAAAACATTATTAAAAAATAACCGTTTTGCTAAGCTTAAAACAAAAGAGGATTATATTTTGTGGCTTAAACTTGCAAAAAAAAATTATATATTTCATCCAATTAAAAAATCACTAACATCATGGAGATCATTAAGTGACTCCTTATCTTCTTCAATTATTCAAAAACTATTTGACGGTTATTTTGTATATAGAAATTATCAAAAACTTTCTGTGCTAAATTCATTATATAGTTTATTTATTTTATCTATTAATTTTTTAAAGAAATGATAGAAATCTTTTTTCTTATTTTATCAATTTTTTTAACAAATATACTTTTTAAAAAAAAGAAAATTCTACCAAATGTTACTGGACAACTTCATCAAATTTATAATCAAGATCAACATGTTCCTTTATCTGGAGGCTTATTTATTATTGGTTTTTTTTACTTAAACTATGATCACTTCGGTCTAACTTTAATTCTATATTTTACAATTTTCTTTCTTTTTGGTCTTTTCACTGATTTAAATTTAATAAAATCACCCTCATATAGATTTTTAACACAAATTTTATTACTTATCATATTTATAACTCATCTCGAGATTCAGGTTTATGATGTAAGAATTATTTCGATTAATAACTTATTAGAAAATTATTATTTTAATATTTTCTTTGTACTATTTTGTTTTTTGGTATTGATTAATGGTTCAAATTTTATAGATGGAAATAATGGTATTTCGATAGGTTATTTTTTAATAATCTTTATATTAATACTAAATTTGATTAATAAAGATTACATTTTTTTTGATGAAACTTTCTTAAATTCTCTAATTATAATTTTAATTATCTTATTATTTTTTAATTTATTTAATCAACTTTATTTAGGAGATAGTGGAGTTTATTTGTTATCTTTATTTTCTGGATATATTCTAATTGATATCTTCTCACAAAATCAAGAAATATCACCATATTTCATTGCTAATGTTTTTTGGTATCCTGCTTTTGAAATTCTATTTTCCTTGATTAGAAAAATAAAATCAAATTATTCACCTCTTAAACCTGACACATTACATTTTCATCAAATTTTATTTAACTTTTATCTTAAAAATATTAATTTAAGTAAAACTATTTTAAACTCAATTACTGGTTTAAGTATTAACATTTACAATGGAATAATTTTATATTTTGCTTCATTAAATATAAGCAATACTAAATTACAATTAATGGTATTATTTATAAGTTTAATTTTTTATTTAACAGCTTATTTCATTTTGTTAAGATATAAAAATTTATCAAAAAAAGTATAATGAAATCATAGAAAATAAAATTTTCAATCCATCTTTGAAAGCATTCACTTTTTTTTGCCCACCAATTCTCTTCCTTTCGAATGCTGGATTTGTTGCCAATTTTAGGCCAGCTTTTTTCGCTTTTATTGGAAGTTCAACACAAAAACTAAAATCTTTTTTTACCAGATTAAGATTTTTAACTTTTTCGGTATTTCCTAATACAAATGTGTAAAGTATATCTGAAATGGGAAGTGAAAAAAAAATTCTTCCCAAGAATGAAAAAATTTTATTCCCAATCAATGTAATAACAGTGTCATCATCACTAGATGCATTTTTTTCATACCTGCTGCCAAAAACTAAATCAAATTTTTTATTTTGGGCTAAATTATACATATTATTAAGTTCATCAGGATTAAAAGATCCATCAGCATTAAAAATACAAAAAAATTCTGTTGTTGTATTATTTATACCCTCTATTAAAGCATTTCCGTAACCTTTTTGGGACTGATTGAGAATTTTACAATCATAATTTTTTATTGAATTAATTGTTTCAATATCTTGTTCCTCAAGAATAACTAAAATTTTCAAATCATAATTTTTTAATTCCTCTAAAACATTGGGTAAAGATTCTTTCTCATTTTTAGCAGGTATAACTAAAGTCAGATTATTCATAAAATAATTCGTATATATCGTTTTTTTTATATATATAAAACTTTAAATTTTAGTTATCATATATATAAAGTTAAATAACTATCTTTTATATTTCAATTAGAAAATAGAATTGAATATTAATGAATTTAATAATTTTTTTATCATCATATTTTATAATTATCCTCTCCTTGATTGGGTATAGTTTAGCTTTTCAAAATTATGTAAATAAAAAAATTAACACGGAATTTGAATTTACTTTATTGGGGGTAATTCTTTTTTGGATTTTAATTTCTTATACTTCTCATTTTTTTATAAGCCATAATTATTTCCATAATGGAATAATAATACTTTTTGGGCTTATTTTGTTTTTTCTAATGAAGAAAAAAATAATAGGTAATTTTGAAAGATATAAAACTTATATCCCAATAATTTTCATAATTTTAATTTTTGGATTATTGGCTTCAAAAACACATGATGATTTTCCGTATTATCATTTTCCATATGCATATTATTTAACTCAAGAAAAATTAACTATAGGTATTGGAAATCTTAATCATGGTTTTAGAACCCCTTCCTCAATTTTTTATCTTAATTCAATTTTTTATCTTCCTTATATTAAATATTTTTCCTTTAATATAGGAGCTACTCTTTTACTAGGAATTTCAAATTTAATTCTAATATTTAAATTACGAAATGATTTTAAATTTAAACTTTACGATTTTGTATTTTTTTTAACTTTATTGTCTTTTCTGTTTATAAATATTTTTTTTTATAGAATATCAGAACATGGGACAGATCGTTCAGCACAAATCCTAATTCTTATATTGTTTATCGAAATATTGGGATCATTAAGAGATAAGTCTTTTTCTCAAAATTTTTTCTCAAAAATTTTTATTTTGTTAGCTTTAATTATATCTCTTAAAGCTTTTTACGTTTTATATATATCTGTTCTAATACCTATCTTTTTTTATCTAAAAAAAAAAGATTTAAAAAAATTATTTTTTGGTTTTCTCAAAAATTTTTACTTTTATTTTTTTATTTCAATGGGAATTTTTTTAATATTAGTAAATTTTTTTAATACAGGATGTTTATTGTATCCTCTTCAATATACATGTTTTAAAGACTTAACATGGTCTTTACATTCTGAAGCAAAATTAATGAACGATTGGTACGAACAATGGTCTAAAGCTGGAGCAGGACCAGATTTCCGTGTTGATAATCCAGAACTTTATATTCAAGGATTCAATTGGGTAAGTAACTGGATAGATATGTACTTTTTTAATAAAGTGTCAGATTTTTTAGCTGGATTAATATTTTTATTAACTATTGTTTTCAGTACTTTTTATTCAAAAAACTTATCTAAAATTAAAATAGACAAAAAAATTTATATTTTTTTTATTATAATTTTTATTCTTTTATTTGAGTGGTTTTATAATCATCCGAGTTTAAGATATGGAGGATACAGTTTAATAGCTTTAATTTTCTTTATACCTTCATCAATTTTTCTATCAAGGTTTCAAATAAAAAAAAATTTTAGAAAAAAATTAATGTTATTAATCTCTTTATCTTTGATCATATTTCTTGGTAGAAACATAAATAGAATTTATATTGAAATTGAAAAGTATAATTATGATATATTAAATAAAACTTACTACAATGTTAGTGACAATCATTTAAGAATAGATAAATTTTTGAGAGAAATAACTCAAGAACATTACAATTGCAAAAATAAAGATATTGCAAATTGCATTTATCAAAATATCAAAATAGAAAAAAAAAATAATTATTTTTTAATAAGTAAGGAGAAAAAATGAATTTTTTGTTAAAAAAAATTTTAATTTTTTTTGATTTTTTTCACAAAAAAAAAATTATTAAAAAACTTAAAAAGATAAACCCGAATAATTCTTTTAAAGTAATATTTGATATTGGTGCTCACGAAGGCGAGTCAATTAAACTCTTTTTAACAAATTTTAAAGTAGAACATATTTTTTCATTTGAACCTTCAGTATTAACTTTCGAAATATTAAAAAAAAATTGTGAAAATGTTAAAAAAAAATTTATAAATACACAAGTACATTTAGAAAATATTGCCATTGGTTTTTCTACAAAAGATGTTGAATTAAATTATCTAAATGAAACATCCTCCTCAACTCTAAGAGAATTGAATATTGACTCAAAATATTTTAAAAAAAAAGAACAATATTTCGGCAAATTATTGAATAAAAAAATTAAAGTTAAACAAATAAATTTTAAAGAGTATTTAGAAAAAAATAAAATTACAAAAATCGATTTTCTTAAAATCGATACCGAGGGCTATGAATTGGAGGTACTAAAAGGACTAAAAGACTTTATTTCAAAAGTATCAATTATTCTTTTTGAACACCATTATGATAATATGATTATTAAAAATTATACATTTACTGATATCAATAATCTATTAAAAGATAATGGATTTAATAAATCTTATAAATTTAAAATGCCTTTTAGAAAAAGTTTTGATTATATTTATGTTAAAGATTAAAAATGATTTATCTTAAAAATATAAGAAATAGAGATAAGATATAAAGTTTGATATACCAATTAATAAAAAAGATATATAAAATTTTTTAGAAATATGAAAAAAAAAACTGCTCTAATTTTTGGTATAACAGGACAAGATGGATCTTATCTAGCTGAAATATTATTAAAAAAAAATTATGTAGTTCACGGAGTAAAAAGAAGATCTTCTAGCATAAACACATCAAGAGTAGATCATATTTATCAAGATCCCCATGAAAAAAATTATAGATTCAGATTACACTATGGTGATATTACTGACTCTCTATCTGTCTCTAGTGTGATAAAAAAGACAAAACCTGATGAGATTTATAATTTAGCAGCTCAATCTCATGTAGCAGTTTCATTTGAAGTTCCTGAATATACTGCAAATGCAGATGCGTTAGGAGCTTTAAGAATACTTGAAGCAATAAAATTTCATAAGTTAGAAAAAAAAACAAAATTTTATCAAGCGGGGA
>MDTG01173454.1_pt1 | contig 22808 bp, 20 predicted proteins | sample 811421 | NCBI WGS metagenome assembly MDTG01 (sample SAMN05326645, study PRJNA326480) | marine metagenome | isolation source: seawater | place: Pacific Ocean: South East | collected 2011
TAAGAAAATCTAAGTTTCAAGAATTAGGTTTTTTTAATACTAAATATAAATGTTCGGCTGATTATGATGTTTACTATAAAATGTTAATTTCAAATAATGCTGAAGGAACTTTTACGGACAAACAAGATTTAATTGGTGAAGTGAGTTCTGGCGGATATTCAAGTAAACTGAGCTTTATAGATCATCTTATTGAAGAAATGAGAATAAGATTCGATAATAAACAAAATTTTTTTCTAATAATTTTTATTTTTTTTAATGCATTAATAAAAAATGGTTTGAAGAAAATTTTTAATTAATCTTTCTTATTTTTTTTAAAAGTCTATCTGATATACTTTTGATGCTCTCTTCAAAATTATTATTTATAATTATATCTGGTTTTTTTGGAAATTCTGCCCTAACATTTAATCCAACTAAATTTTTTGTCTGAGAATAAAGTCTTTTATATTTTCTTTTTATAATTTTTTTAATATTTGCTTTAAGATATATCTCCAAATAATTATCGATATTTTTCTTATTCCACTTTCTCACGCTTTCAATTAGTACTACTCCTGCAAAAATTACATTAACATTTTGATCTGTAATCTTTTTAAATAATCTTGAGTATTGTAAACCTATCTTTTTTCGATCTTTGTAATTATAGCCTTTGAGGTCAAAAATTTTTCTTAAGTCATCTCCATTAATAAAAATAGTTTTTCCGAACTCATTCTTTATTTTTTTATAAATTTTTTGAGAAACTGATGTCTTTCCTGCTCCAGATAAGCCAGTTATCCAAAACAAGATTCCTTTTCTTTTATTTTTAATCATTAGCTATCAATATTATCCTACACAAATGTGGATTCTCTTTAGTTGTTTTAGACAAGTTTTGCCCGATTCTTTTAAAAATAATTTTAAAATTATATTTAATAATTTTTTTTTCAAAATCTTTTAAATCAATAAATCTTCTATAATGAGACGTAATCCTCTCATTTTTACTAATTTTTTTTCCTTTTTTAATCAAATCATCTTTTATCGTTCTAAATTCTAAGGCAATTTTTAAAGTTTTCGTAAAATATTTTTTTAAATCTTTAAGAAATTTATTTTCAACCCTTTCATTTACTGCATGAAGAAAAAATCTTGCATATATCAAACTTATTTTTTTTTTTTTAAACTTTTTTATATTCGCAGAAGAAATGTTTAAAAATTTTAAATTTTTTATATTTTCCAATTTAGTTTTTTTTTTATTTAGTCTTATTGCTACATCTGATTTATCAATCCCATAAACAGTTTTTGAATATTTACTAAAATAGAATGCATCCCTTCCATTACCAGTTGCAACATCTAAAACCATATCTGTTTTTTTTAATATTTTTTTTTTTATAAATTTTGCAAAATTAGAGGGTTTATTAAATCTATTTTCGATATTATAAAATTTATTCCAATATTTATTTGGTGTATTTTTCATATAATTTTTTCTACAAATTCTTTAAATCTTTTTTTGGCTAATCCAATAAAAAAAAACTTTTTTAAATCATCTCTGCTTACCTTAAGACTTTTTTTTGTTTTAGTATGTGAAATAATCCTCAATATTGATTTAATATCATTCACAATAAATCCAATTTTTTTTCTATCTTTAAAAAAGTTTAAATTTTTGTATCCTAATAAGTGAAGTTTTTTTTCATAATTTGAAAAAAAAATCACAGGGTTGTTAGTCAGAAATGCATAAGTATATGCTGTCCCAGATAAATCGGTAATTAAAAATTTTGAATTTACGTACGTGTTAAAGTAATTTTTAGATTTATCCACGGTAAATCTTGGGTTGTTTTTATATTTTTTTTCTATATCAAGAATTTTTTTGTTATTCAAATTTGATGGATGTGGTCTAAAAATTACGTTAAATTCAGAATTCAAAATAATATTATCAATCATCTCAACAAGACTTTTTATTAGTGACATGCTTGGAAATGAAAATATATTAGTTGGTGCAATTAAAACATTTTTTGTATTTTGTTTTTTTTTTGAAGAAAAATTTAGTAAATCTAATTTATAGTACCCAACATATTCAATTTTTATGTCTTTTTTTTTATAATTGATTTTCAAATTGTCGAATACTTTTCTAGACTTGATTGAAGGTAATAAAATATAGTCATATTTTGATAATCGATTTTTTATTGTTTTTTCAATTTTGCTATTTGAGAGCGGAGTATCATAAATATCGTGATGTATATAAATTCTTTTTGAATTTTTAGGAAATGTGTCACACAAATAATTATTTAAAAAAATTTCTACTCCATATAAAAACTTTAAGAGATTTTCTTTTATAAAGTGATAAGAAAAAATATTTCCTAAATCATTATCTAGAATTAATACAAAAACTTTTTTTTGATTTGTGGATAAAAGGGGGTTAATGTAATAATCTGATATTCTTTTAAGATTTCCTTTAGAATGAAAAAAAACAATTATTTTTTTACCATTAATCCTTTTATAAAAAATTATGATGTTAATTAATACTAAGTTAATTATAGAAATTAACATAGATAAAAAGTATTTTGCTATCATTTAATTTTTGAAATAAACAATTTGTTTTTGAGATAGCATATTTTTTAATTCTTTAATCTTTATCAATCTTTTTTTTGATAAATCATAAACATATTTGTTTTTGATTAAATTTATTGACTTTTCTATTGATAAAAATGTCTTTTGATTATTTATCCCTCGTGATTCCCTAAACTTAGGTAAAAAAATTTTTTTTTGTCTTATTTTATTTTTAATAATACTAAAATTTTTCTTTTTCAAAAAATATGCATTATTACCTGCTGAATTGGTTCCAATAAAAACAAAACCTTTTTTAAACATTAAAGATATTAATGCGTTTATTGAACAACCATAATACAAATTTGAATAGTGTTCTTTTGTTCTATCAAAATTTTTTTTATAAGGCACTGTTAGTTTATAGTTGTCTCCAAAAATACCATTATACTCACAAACAATTATATCTGGAGAAACATTCATTGCCTCTATTATCCAATAATCATTACTATCAATATCTAAACTTAATAAACCAATGTTCTTACTAAAATTATTATCTACCAATATTTTATTGATATTTCCTTTTGATATTTTAACTTGTTTTGCTGTGAGATTATACTTCCAGTATATATCTTGTTTTTTTATTTTTTGAATATAGTCCTTTGACATATCAATAATAAGTCCATTCCAATTTCTTTTTTTCAGTAAAAATCTGGTATTACATTCCCAATAATCTTGAATGCCAATCTCAACAAATTTTTTATTTTTAAATTTTAAATTACTAATTAACCAATCAATAATTCCATCATCTCCCCATTGTGAAAAAGTTGAAAATTCGACATCAGATAGATTGTCAATCTTTTTAAATTTTTTTATATTTTGGTTAGAAATAATCAATCCAGAATTAAAAATTTCTTTTTCTATGAATTCTTTTGAAATTGAAATCAACGTATGTCTGAAAGGACGCAAAAAAATTTTCAATATCTTTATTAGTATAAATTTCATGCAATTGATTAATATTGTTGATTAATGGTCAAATAAGCCTATATTTTGTCAATTTAAGATTATTGTATTAAAATATACTTATTAGAAAAATCAAATAAATAAAGCTTATAATTTAAATAATTAACTAAAATAACATAAAACAATATTTAAATATGTATAATTATATTTATGGCACAAAAAAACAAATATTAGAAAATCCTATTAATTTTTTAATCTTTGTTAAAAGGCTACTGCCTAAATATGTAAATTCTTTACCCGACTCTGCTGTAGTATCATTTTATGAAATATTAAAAAATAATAATAAAAACTCTAATGGCATAGTTGAAACAGGAGTGGGGGCATCTACTGTCATACTATTTTTTTTTTCTTATTATTTTAAAAAAAAACTTTATACTTTTGATTTTAATCCAGACAAAATCTCTTTGATAAGAAAAGTAATAATCGAGTCTATATGTTTGCCTCTAGATATTAATATTAATAGATATTGGCAGCCAATTGCTTCTGATAGCTTAGATAAATATACTGGTATTAGATGTTTAAAAGAATTTAAGAAAAAAGTTAATTTTGGTTTCTTTGATAGTGCGCATTCATTAAATCATTTAATAAAAGAAATAGACGTATTTTGTGATATTTCAACTAAGAATTTTATTATTGGTATTGATGATGGTGAAAAAAAAAAATAATAGAGAGTTTCATTACGATTATGTCAATATGATAAGAAATAAAATTGGATTAAAAAATATTAAAAATCCCCCATTTAATAAATGTAATTTTTTTTATAAAGAAATCGAGACATATTTAAAAAAAAGTTTTAAGAAAACAGAGAAAATAAAAACATTTTTTGAAAAAAATTTTAAAAATGATTTATATTTTAACTATTTTGGAAATGATATTTCATATGTTGGTATCGAGGATAAAAAAAAAGTTAATAATTTTAAATATAAAAATATTTTTACAGGTAAAAAAAAAGGTTTTTTAAATGTTTACAAAAATAGAATTTGCTTTTTTAAAATTAAAAGATAGTTAATTAATTTTTTTCCCTCCAAATTTACTCTTATAATTTATTATCTTTTTTAAAATATCTATTTCCTGTTTATTTCTTTTCAACCAAACCTGTCTATTTTTTCGTTCATCTCTTTTAGAATTTAAAGAGATCATCTGATAAACCATTCTTAGTTGTGAATTTTCAGAGGCATTTGAGGATGAGCCATGTAACAATTTATAATCAAAAAAAACACACGAACCAGCTTTCAGCTCTAAATTAACTAACTCACATCTTTTTGATAAACTTATTAATTCTTTAGAGCTTGGAGTTAATTTAGATAAACCATTTCTAGTCATCACTAAATAATGTTTGATAAGACCAATTTTATGACTTCCTTTAAATACTCTTAAACACCCAGAGCCCAGCTTATGATCTTCAAATGCAACAAAACACTGTAAATAGTCTGAATTTTTTGCTTTTTTATCTTTATGATATGCAAAATCTTGATGATAAAATTCATTATCACCATCAAATGCATTTTTTAAATAAAATTTTACAAACCATTTTTTCATTTCTTTTTCTCTTAGTTTTGAACCTATGTCTAAAATTTTATCTATATTGGAAATTTTATATAATTTTTTTTCATTAATCTTATTTAAAACACTTACCTTTGAATTGTTTCTTATTTTACTGAATGGATGGTCTTTATCCAATTCACTTATTATCAATTTATTTTGATTTTTTTTTACAAGGGTAGATATTTTTCTACAATCACTTTTAGTAAAAATATTTTTTATAACTAGATAACCATTTTTCTTAAAAGATTTCTGTTGTAATTTAGTTAATCTCATATAATTATTTAGCTAAATAGTTTAAAATTATAACAATATCAACACTTAATAATGGCTCACTTAATAAACGAAGGATACGCAAACTCATCAACTTTAATAAGTTACGGTAACGGATCTGACGTATTTATAAATAAAAAGAGATATTTAGATTTGTCTTTTTGTGCAGGAACGTATCTTTTAGGACATAATAGTAAGACATTTCAGAAAGCCATTATAGATTTAAAAAATAAAAAAATTTCTAATTTTGCAAGCCCCAATGTACATGCTGAAAATTTTGGAAAAACCTTAAAAAAAATAATTCCATCTTATTCAAAATTTGTTTTATGTAATTCAGGAACCGAAGCAGTAACAAAAGGTATAAGAATTTGTAGAGCTATAACTAAAAAAAATTTAATTTTAAGTATAAATGGGAGTTGGCATGGTTCTGTAGATGAAACCTTATATAGCTATAAAAAAAGAAAGAAAAAAAAACTTTCCGATGGTCTTTATTCTGATGGAAAAAAAATTTTATTTGCAAACTATAATAACTTCAAAGAAACAAAAAAAATCCTCAAAAAGTATAAGAGTAAAATATGTTGTATTCTAATTGAACCAGTGCAAGCTTGTTTACCAAACGAAAATTCTAAAGAGTATTTGGTTCAACTAGCAAATTATGCAAAAAAAGAGAACATATTACTTTTTTTTGATGAAATGATTACAGGCCTAAGGACTGACGGTAAAACTGTTCAACAAGAATACGGTATTAGTCCAGACATTTCAACATTTGGCAAAAGCTATGGAGGAGGAATGCCGATAGGTTTTATTGGAATTAATAAGAAAATGGAAAAAAGATTAAAAAAAAATAAAGTTTTTTTTGGTGGTACATTTTCTGGAAATTCAATTAGTATGTTTATTGCTAATGAAACTTTGAAATATATTATAAAAAATAAAAGTAAAATTTTTAAAAAAATAAATTTTCTTTCCGATAAATTTACTTCAGAACTAAATGATTATTTTTTAAAAAATAATTATGAAATAAAAGTTTTTAGATTTAAATCTATGATGAGATTAGTATTCTCTAATAAACAAATACAAAATAGAATTCAAAGAGATTTTTTAGAGAAATCTAATCTACCCAAAATAAAATTATTTAAAAATCTTTTACTTAAAAATAGAGTTTATTATCCTAATAATGGAACTATATTTTTTTCATACTCAACTAGTTTAAAAGATGTAAGATACTTAATCAAAATAATCAAAAAGATTGTTGATAAGATTTATGCCTAAAGAAAAAGTAGCGGCTGTTGTAATAGCAAGAAAAGGAAGTAAAAGATTGCCAGGAAAAATGTACAGAAAGTTCAATGGCGTTCCTTTAATTAAATTAAAGATTAATCATCTTTTAAAGACAAATGTCGATGAAATTGCTGTGGGGAGTGATGATTTAAAATTAAAAAAAATCTGCGAAAATTATAAAGACAAAAGAGTAAAATTTTACTTAAGAGAAAAAAGGTTTTGTGATGAAATTTCGGAAACACCAAATGCAATGGTTAAAAATATGAGTAAATTTCTAGATGCAGATATAATTTTATGGGCTCATCCAACAAACCCCTTAACAAACCATTTACATTATAATGATGCATTAAAAAAATTTAGATTTTATGAAAAAAAAGGTAAAGATAGCCTTTATGCTGTCTCTCAGCTAAATGATTATTTTTGGGATCATAAAAAAAAACCTATTAATCATAATCCCCAAGAAAAAGTTCACACTCTTTTAAAAAAACATCAAATTAAATATATTTATATAGATAATGGAGCAATTTACATTCGTAGAAAAAATGATTGGATAAAAGATGGAAGATTCTGGGGTAAAAAAGGCTTTATGTATGTTATGAACGAGGTAGATGGATGGGATATAAATACACTTTGGGATCTTGAAGCTTGTAAATTAAAATCATTTAAGAATAAAATTTTTTAATGTCACTAAAAAGTGTAAAAAAATTTTATAATATTGGAAAAAACGACTTATTCCCTATCTGTAGAAGCCTTACTGGAAACGGGAATAGAAAAACTTTTAGTATAATAAAACGCTATTTTCCAAAATTAAGAACTTATAAAACTTTATGTAATAAAAAAGTCTTTGATTGGACAATTCCTAGTGAATGGAATATTAAAGATGCTTATGTAGAGGATAGGTTCAAAAATAAAATTATAGATTTTAAAAAAAATAATCTTCACATTGTGGGTTATTCTATACCAATTAAAAAATATTTAAAAAGGGATGATCTTCTTTTAAAGTTACATTCTTTACCCAAGTTGCCAAATGCTATTCCTTATATCACATCATATTACAAAAAAGATTGGGGATTTTGTTTATCTCACAAAGAAAAAAAAAAAATCATATCTAATTACAAAAAAACTGACCGTTTTAAGGTTGTAATTAATTCTTCTTTAAAAAAATCGGGAAAATTAAACTATGCAGAGTATTTTATTAAAGGAAAATCAAAACAAGAAATACTTATATCAACATATATCTGTCATCCATCTCTGGCTAATAATGAACTCTCTGGACCAATTGTTTCTATGAGCTTGATAGATTATTTTGAAAAAAGATATAATAAAAAATCAATTAGATTTATTTTTGTTCCTGAAACTATCGGATCTATAATGTATTTAAGTAAAAATTTAAAAAAACTTAAAGAAAATGTAATCGCAGGATATAATTTAACTTGTATTGGAGATGATAGAAACCACTCATGTATGTTTACAAAATATGGTAATACAATTTCAGATAAATGTTTAGCGAAAGCTTACAAACAATTAAAAATCAAACCAAAAATACATTCATTTTTAACAAGGGGATCAGACGAAAGACAATATAATTCACCGGGTATAGATCTTCCAATTGCATCAATTTTTAGGACAAAATACGGACATTTTAAAGAACAGCATTCTTCTTTAGATAATTTTAATTTAGTTACACCGAAAGGAATTTATGGTGGGTATAGAGTGGCTAAACAAGCGCTATTAAATATAATTAATAAAGAAATTCCAACTTATAAAGTTTTATGTGAACCTCAATTAGGCAAGAAAGGTTTATACCCAAGTTTATCAAAAATCATAATGTCTAAGGAACTTTTAAATGCTAAACAAATTACGGACTTTTTGCAATTTTGTGATGGAAAACATGACTTGCTTGAAATTAGCAAAATAATTAAATTAGATTTGAAAAAAACAAAAAAAATTTTTAATTTAATGAAGAAAAAAAAATTAATAAATACTTAAAGTGCTAATTTTTATAACAGGGCATAGAAAATCTGGAACAACATTATTACATAGTCTGTTTGACAATCATCCAGATATTGACGTTTATCCAACTGACTTTACCTTTTTTTACTCTTATTTTCCATACTATACAAAAAATTTAAAAAACAAAAAAAAATTAATCGAAAGAATAATGCTTATAACGAATAATACTATTAATAGATATTTTATAAAAAAAAAGATATTAACAAGAAAAGAAATATTATTTTTTAATAAAAAACTTTTAAAAAAATTAGAAAAAATTAACCTAAGATCAAAAAAATCAATCTTTAAGGTAATTATCAATCATTGGATTAATCTAAAAGGAAAAAAAATAAAAAAGAAAATACTTATTAAAGAAACAAGTCAATCAATATACTTTGATGAATACAAAAAAATATTTCCTAATTTAAAAATGATAAATATTGTTCGTGACCCAAGAGATAATTTTGCTTCAATTAAATCTGGCCAAAAAAAATATTACAGTAAAATTGGATTAAGTTATTTACAAAATTTTGCTAATGTTTTATTCAGATCTAGACAAGATTTATTATCTTGTTTTTACAATAAAAAAAATAAAAGATTTAAATTTATCACTTACGAAAATTTAGTCAAAAACCCAAAAAAAACAATGAAGAGACTCTGTTTATTTTTAAAAATTAAATATTCAGATATTTTGGTTAACCCTACATTTGGTGGAAACAAATTTTTCGGTAATAATTTTAATAAAAAATTTATTGGTATAAGTAAAAATAATGCTAACAATTGGAGAAAGAGAATTTCTTCTGAGGAGTCAAATATTATAGAATTTTATTTATCAGATATGTTAAAAATATACAAATATAAAACTTTTTCGAATAAAATTAAAATTAAAAAAGATTTTAGTAAATTTAATGACTTGATTAATTCGAAATATTTTTTCGTGGATAGCTTTAAAAATGTTAAAAAATAATCTTAAAAAAGTTAAAAGAACCAAATTTTGGTATTACATTGTATTTTTAATGGTAAAACCTTTATTCGAAATATTTTGGAAATACTTGATTAATTTTCATGGGTTTGTGCTTAAAAAAATTTGGTTTTTTAAAAAAAGAAGAGATTTTATAAGTCTTGAAAAAAATGATAAAAAAATTATTTACGATCAAAAAGAATTTATTCAGCTGGCAAATGAAATTTATAAGCAATTTGACACAAATTTATTAAATAAAATTAACTTAATTATAAAGAAAGGGCTAATAACTCAAAACAAATCTAATCATGGAAAAAAAACATATACTATTGATACTTTTGAATTTTTAAGTGCTGAAACAAAGCAAAAGATTTTCAATCTAGCAACTTCGGACCTGATGATATCTACAGCCGCAAATTATCTTGGGGTATTCCCAATTTTATCAAGAATACTTGTTAACTTTAACATACCAAATGATCCTGATGATCAAAGAGGAGCGATGCTATGGCATAGAGATGATTTTGGATACAAATCCTTAGATCTTTTTTTATCTATTACCGATGTTGATGAAAATAATGGACCTTTTTTTTCACTTGCGAAACCATTAAAATTAGGAACTTTTTCTAATTTCGATACTAAAGAAATTTACACCGAAAAAGGTTATAGAGGTAAGATTGATGATAAAGATTTTTCTAAACCTGTTAATAAGTATTCAGTGATAAACAATATAGGTAAGAGTGGTACAGGTGTAATAATAGATAGTTTTTCAAGTTTTCACAAAGGTGGGGGATGTAAACAAAATCATAGAATTATGCTTAGAATTTCATACCAAACTATCGACTCTATAAGCCTAAAAAAACAAGAAAATAATTTTTTAAATTTTGATAAAGTTAAGAAAAATGAAACAAAAGATATTTTTTTAAAATACATGCTTTTCAAAAGATCAATGTTCTTTGAAAAAATTAGATTACCAAGTTTTTTATTATATTTATATCGACTCTTTCAGTTTAAAGAGAGTTTATAAGTTTAAAAATATTGATGTTTTATAGTTTTTAAAATTTGTAAAGTGCCTGGCAAATTGTCATATTTATTCTTTAGACTAGAGTTTTTTTTACCAAAATATATTTTCTTATAATCTTTAAAGTTCTTAACGAAGTTTTTTAAATAATCATCATATAGATCATCCTTATTTTTAAAAAATTTTTCTATATCCTCTTTTTTAATTGTCTGATAATTTTCCATTTCATACGAAGGTATATTAACTCTCTTGGGATAATATTTGTTTCTATCATAATAAAATGGTCCCATTAAACGACTATTTATGTTTATTAATCTTTTTTTTAGTATTAGAGCATCAAATGTAGTGCTAGACTCATGGGAAACTGTGGTGTGGGCTCTTAGAATATAATATTGAGTTCTATATTTAATCACTTTTATTTTTTTTGATAAATACTTTTTTATTACAGTCGAATTTACTTTTGGATGAACACAAAAAATAATTTTTTTATTATAAAATTTCTGAAGTAACAAAAGTATTCTATTAAGAAAAAAATAATACTTTTTACGATTTTTCCGACTTTGACCTACCCCGTGCCTCTTTACATCTGGATGATCAAAACCACCATCTAAAAAAACTATATAATCTTCTCTAGCTTTATTAGATAAATTTAGATAACTATCATAAGCTCTACAATTTATATGATGTAAATTTTGAATATATTTTATATTAATGAACGGGAAAATTCTAAAAATTTTTTGGCCAATTTGTTTTTTAATTAAATCGATATTTTCTAATGAACCCTCAAACATATGATCAATTTTTGGAAAAATATTTATCATAACAAAAAATCTAAATATTAAAAAACTAAATTTTTCATTTTTGAATGAAAAAATTTTTTTTTTAAAAAATTTAAATTCCTTGTTTACCCCTATTGACATATTTAATATTAATTTTACATTATATTTTTTAAACAAATAAAGAGTTCTGAAATATTCAAATGTTTTACCAAGTGATATAAAAGTTACTAATTGATATTTCTTTAAAAATTCATCCAATTCAGCGTAATTTTTAGGAGAGAAAAAATTTTTATTTTTTAAATATTCTTTATTAATATTTTTTTTTTTCAAAATTAAACAGTTTAAATCAATAATATAATATTTTTTAAATTCTTTATTTAAATTTTGAAACAAATCTTTAAAGACATATTTTTGTCTATCAAACGGACCTAAAAAAGTATAGCCTAAAATTTTCTCTTTCATTTTATTTTAATAAGTCGACCTGATTTGATTTTATATATTTTTGAAAATTTTTTTAATGAGTCTTTTTGATGGCTTACCAATATAATCAATTTTTTTTCATATAATTTAAATATTTTACTTATGATTTTATCCCTTAAGTTAACATCTATAGAGTTTAATGATTCATCAAAAATCAAGACTTTAGAATTTCTATATAATGCTCTTGCGATGCCAACTCTTTGATTTTGTCCACCTGATAATTTTGCACCTCTTTCACCAATAGCACCTTCTTTTCTAAATCTTTTGCTTATTTTCTGAAGATCTAAAATTTGAATTATTTTATTGACCTTTTTATTATTTGAGCGAGCGGTTCCTAGAGTAATATTTTGTTTTAAATTTTCATCAAGAGTTAAAAAATTTTGTGGAACATAACTTACAATATTCTGCCATTTATTGATTTGATCATTAAAATTAGATTTGTCTATTTTTATGGTTCCTTTTATAGGTTCTAAAAGGCCTGTTAAAATATTTATTAATGTGGTTTTTCCTGATCCGGTTTCACCAATTATCCCTATTTTATCATCATTTTTAAAACTCAAATTAATATTGTTCAAAATTAAATTTTTTTTATTAGGATATTTAAAACTTACATTTGAAAACTTTATTTGATTAAATTTAAATTCTTTTGAAGAGCTATCGATTGATAGTTTTTTGTTTTTTAAAAACTTAAAATAAGAATTATTGAAAATTTTTGTGGCATTAATATTATAAGTGATAGTTGAAAAGTTCGAAACTAAATTCGATGTACCAGGCATTAATTTTGACGCTCCTAGTATAAACATTGACAAAGTTAAAACAATTTCAGTAAACGATGTGTTGTTTAAAGTTAAAAAGATAATAATTAAACTAATTAGTATTACAACTGATATCTCAACTATTGATCTTGGAATAGAAAATATAAAGTTACTAATTAAACCCGATCTAAGATTTTTCAAATTATGAAAATCAAAATTTTCAATAAAAAAATTTCTGCTGTTAGAAATAATAATTTCTCTTATATTAGAGAATGCTTGTTGTAAGTTTTTGAGAGCTTTTCCACTATGAATATGTCTATCCTCTCCTAAATTTTTAAGAATTTTTTTTGTAAAATTTGAAAATACTATTCCAACAATAGTTAAAACAATGACTATTGTTAAAGTTATTTTAAAATCAATTAAAAGTAAAAAAATAAAAATAGTTAAAACTGATACAAGTGATGATAAAATAGATAATATGGGTCTCAGCAAATTAAAACTTATTATGTTACATTCTTGACCAATGTTTTTGATTAAATCTGCAGAATTACTTTTTACATGAAATAAGTAGTTTTTATTTAAGTAATACTCAAATAAATTCTTTGAATTTTTTCTAAGAAAATTATAAGACAATTTATTTTCTAACCATTTTAAAAGCAACAAAAAGAAATTTTTAATAAAGAAAATTGAAATGATAATGATAATTACTGATGACGTTTTTTTAAAAATTTCGAAATTAGTAAATTTCAGAATTTTATTAAAAAAATCATTTGAAAAATTAATTTCATTCGTAAGATTAGAAAAAAGAGGAACTAAAATTCCAATAGAAAAAATTTCTAATAACATATTCATCACGGATAAAATAAATAAAAGCATTACCAATGCCTTCTCTTTTCTATCTAATAATAAAAATATCTTATTTATTTTATTCATAAAAATATTAAATCTCAATTATGTTATTAGAAAAAATCTCAATAAATTTTTTCTGTTTTTTTAAAGGAAAATTTTTTTCAAAAATTTTTTCTTGTTTTATTAAATTTTTTGACATCACATCAGTTGAAAAAAATTTAGGATTATCTTTTAATTTTAAATAAGACTTTTTTAAAGTTTTTTTCATTATAGAATGAATTGAGTATTTGCCATGATAATTATTATCATTAAAATATAATTGATGATAAACTTTATTGATATCATTTTGATTAGAAAATTTTAAACGGCTCCAACTTTTTTTTAAAATTTTAATATACTCATTTCTGTTAGACCATTGATTTGAGATGAAATATTTTGAGTCCCAAGGACATTTAGAAGATGAAATAGTTTTTAATCTTAATAGAGCCATTTCTAAAATCACAGTTCCGTGATGTGTAAGGCCTATGCAATCTTTGTTTAATAAATTTAAAATATCAAAATTTTTTATACTTTTATTTATAAAATAAAAATTTTTTTCTTTTTCATATTTTTTTTTTACTAGTTCAAAAATTTTTTTATCCCAGTCACTAAAAATTCCTCTACTTTTTTTATAATAATTCGGATGCCCTTTTATAATAGCTTTCTTATTATTCTTTTTTAAAAATTCTAAAGTAAAAATTAACCAATCGTAAGTTGTTTCAAAACCATCAAAACCTCTGGACATTTGAGCATCTGTAAATGAATGGGGAAAAATTATGTATTGATACTTATTTAACTTTGATTTCAAAAAATTATCTAATTTCTTATATTTTGTATCAACCATCCAAGGTATGTATTTATAGCTTTGTTTAAGATAATTTTTTTTAAAAATTTTAATTTTTTTTTTTTCACCAACCTTCAAACTTTTTCTAATGTGCTCTAAACCAATTGATTTAGAAAAATCGAAATATTTTTTTTTATTTTTTGAAAAATCAACCTTAAATGCTGATCGTGGATAAACGTTTGAATAAATAGTTTTTTTATGCCTTGCAAATATCTGATAATAAATGCCGTTAAGATACATTAAGTGATCCAGATAAACTCCCTTAAAATTGTAATTTTTTAAATATTTTTTCGAAGTTTTAATTATACATCCAGCGATGTAAAAATTTTTAAGCATAAAATAGATAAAATAAATCTTTGAAGAATAAGATTTAAAATTTCTATAAGTTCTTGATAGAACATGATTTCCAATTTGAATTTTTTTAAAATAAATATTAGCTCTCTTATCCTTTTGAAAAATTTTTCCTGAAAAAATAAGATATATAAAAAAAATTAAATATTCTAAATTTGGTATCTTTTCGTTTCTGATTAACAATAATTTAGATTTAATATTTTTTTTTTTTTCAAAATTATTTTTAAAAGAATTTAAAATGATTTTATAAATCAAGTTAGGTTTTCTTGATGTAAGAAAATAATTCATTAATCGATTTGCAATGAATTAATTATTTTTTTTATTTCATTAATTTTTAAAAATCTGATCGGTTTATCACTTGTAAATGAAAAATTTTTTTTTACTTTTTTTAATTTTTTAAACTTTTTCTTTCTTAAACTATAATCAATTGATCTTATTGCAAAGTATGCTCCATAATCAAAAGTATTGTCACTATCATGAATAGATATTAATTCCTCATGAATTTTTTCACCTGGTCTTAAACCTATAACTTCAATTTTTCTTTTTGGATCTATAGCTTTGGCTATATCTAAAATATTATAACTTTTTAATTTTGGAATAATTATTTCTCTTCCATCGCTATTTTTTAGAGCCCAAAAAACTGTTTCAACAGACTCTTCTAAACTAATACAAAATCTAGTCATTTTATGATCTGTTATTTTGAAGTTTTTATTCTTTCTGTTTAATTCTAAAAAAATAGGAATTACTGACCCCCTACTTCCAGAGACATTCCCGTATCTAACTACTGAAAATTTTGTTCCTTTATTTGTTGAAATATTATTTGCTGCTAAAAATAATTTATCTGAACATAATTTTGTAGCTCCATATAAATTTGTTGGTGAAGAGGCTTTATCTGTTGATAATGCAATAATCTTTTTTATATTGTTATTGATACAAGCATTTATAACATTATTTGATCCTAAAATATTTGTGCTAATAAATTCAAAAGGATTATATTCGGCAAATGGAACTTGTTTGAGAGCTGCTGCATGAATCACATAATCAACAGACCTAAAGGCTAAATTTAATCTATTCTCATCTCTTACATCACCTAAAAAATACCTCAAAAATTTGTATTTGTTCTCTGGAAATTTTTTTTGCATTTCAAATTGTTTAAACTCATCTCTGCTAAATATAATAAGTCTTTTAAGTAAAATTTTTTGTTTTAATATACTATTAATTAATGCGTTGCCTAAACTTCCTGTTCCTCCGGTGATTAATAGAGTTTTATTTTTTAAGAAATTTAAATTCATAACCTTAAGTCTCTGACACCACTGATGCAAATATTATTATCTAATTCATTATAGATCATTTTTTCGTCCATTTTTGAAATTTTGTGAAAAATTTCTTCGAGAATCTCTAGGTATTTGTTAATTATGTTTTTTTTATGTTCTGTACAAACATAGACTGTATTACCTGCTAAAAATTTCTTTTTTAAAAATTCAGAGGAAATAAAAGTCTTAAATAATAAATTATTATTTTTAAAAACAAATTTTGGAATAGCATCTAAGCCTGATATTTCTATATCTTGCTTGTTTCTCTTGGCAATTTTTTCCCATTCCTTTTTTATCTTCTTTCCATTTTCTGAAATTATTTTCCAACTTTTCATTTTCTCCATCTGGTTAAGTGTTTCTATGGCAGCACCAGATCCAATTCTCTCAGTCCAGAAAGTAGAGCTTATGAATGTTTTAGAAGCTTCTTTCATAATATCTTCTCTACCAACAACAGCATTAATGGCATATCCATTACCCAATGCCTTTCCATAAATAATAATATCTGGATTAACCCCATATTTAATATGAAGACCACCAAAAGTTTCTCTAAATCCGGAAGTACATTCATCAAAAATTAAAGGTACTTTTTTGTATTCAGTTAATTTTCTTACTTTTTTAAGAAAATCTTTTGTAGGTTTTTTGTCCCTCGAAACTTCCATAATTACAGCGCCCAGATTATTATTATTCATTATTTTTTTTAAATTTAAAAAATCATTGTATTCAAAGACTTTAATATTTTTTTGATAATTAGAGGGGACACCCTTAATTAGTAAATTTTTCATCAAATGATTGTTTAAGTTATTCTTATTCTCTAAATTTCCAGCTAAATACCAATCGTGCCAACCATGGTATCCACATACAGCAACTTTATCTCTATTGGTGGCTGCCCTTGCAATTCTTAAAGCAATCGAAGATGCTTCACCACCTGTTCTAGCAAATCTTACAAATTTAGCCCATTTATTTATATCTATTAGTTTTTCTGCTAAAATTATTTCTTCGGTACTATTTAGCGTTGATATATTTCCATTTTTGATAATTTTTTTTACCGCTTTATCTACAAACCTATTACTATATCCGAGTATATTTGTACCTACTCCCATGAATGAAATATCAAAATATTTTTTTTTATCTAAATCCCAAATATTACAACCTCTGGTCTTTGAAAAATATGCTGGCCATTTTTTTGGTAGAAATAAATCAGGATTTTTTGAAAATAACATTGATCCGCCAGGAATTATGTTATTTGCTCTTTTCCAAAATTTTTGACCTTGGTTCATCTTGAAACCTTCATCTCTTTGAATGTCAGAATTGATTGAAAAAATTTTTTTGTCTTTATTGAATAAATTTTCTAGATCTTTTAATTTAAAAGTAAAAATTTTGTTTTTCATTTTATAAAGAATTTTTGAAATTACTTTTAAATCTTTTGGTTCATCTAGTGTAACTCTAATTTTTGAAATATCTTTTTTGTAAACAAAATTACCTAATTTAATATCTCTTAATCTATTAATGTGAGATGTTACATGTTCTCTATCTAAATGATTTTTTGAGTATCTGGAAAGTTTTTCCAAAACATGTGCTTTAAAAATTTCAACATCTAACCCATCAGGAAATGTAGCTGGTTTGTTATTTGATAAATAATCTAATTTATTTTTTTCATAATATCTGATCATTTCATCAATTAAACTCCTATCTGCAAATGGACAATCTGAAGTAATTCTTATTATATTTTTTGTAGGAAATTTCTTTACAACATCTTTATATCTTTGAATTAAATTGATACTATGACCTTTTAAAAAACTTACTTTATTTTTTTTACAAATCTTAACTATTTCATCATCCCTGGTATCATGAGTACAAGCCACTACGACTTTTATAAATTTCTTCGACTCTTTAAGTCTTTTAAGTAGGATTTCTAAAAGAGAATATTTATTAAATTTTTTAAGAATTTTACCCTCAAATCTTGAAGATTTAAATCTAGCCTGAACAATAATTAAATATTTTTGTATCTCTACCATTTTCTTGGGTCAATCAATTTTTCATCTTTAATAGATAAATTATTTGGAAATTTTAAAATTTTTGAATTGTTATTAAATAATGATGTTATCATTTTTAATTGTTTTATATTCTCAAAGCCAAAAATTGCATATTTTATCATCTTATTCTTTTTTAAATACAATATACAAGCCTCCATTCTTGTAATCGAAAATTTTTCACAAAATTTATCTAAATTATTAAATAAAAAATCCCATTTTTTAAATTTTTGAAATCTTATGTCATTTTTTTTATAGTTGATTATAAGGCCTTGTAGAAAGCATGACCTTGAGTGTATTTCAATCCTATTTCCAAAAATATATTTCTTAAAAAATTTACTATCAAATCTTCTATCAAAAATATTAATTGGTATCTGTAAAATATCAGGTGTCAATAAATTTTTGAAATAACTTAAGTCTTTTGGAGAATATATTGAAAAACCTATTTTTTGAATTTTTTTATTCCTCTTTAAAAACTTTAGAATTTTAAATAATGATTTTCTTTTTTCAAATTTCAAATCAAAAATATTATGAATAAGTAATCCATAAATTTTTTTTCTTTTTAATCTTTTCAGGCTTTTTTGAAAATTTTCGATAAAAATTTTTTTTTTGTAATTCTTAGAATTTACGTAAATTTTTGTAATTATTTTTTCTTTATTCAATTTTTGATTTCCAATTATTTTTTCAGAATTTCCATATATATCAGCTGTATCAATTAAATTAATTTTATTTTTTTTTATAAATCTAAATAATTTAATAATCTCAGCCTTTTTTATTTTTGATTTTCGAAAACCATACCTCTTACCAAGGTTTGCCGTACCAATTGCTAATTTCATAAAGATTAAGTGCTGTAAATTTTATCTTTTAATCCTAATATTCTCCTAATAAATTCTAGAACCATTCCAATAAATCTCAAAAAACCAGCTGTGATCATGAAAGGGATTGGAAAAATGTCAAATTTAAATAATGAGATTAACGGATATTTAATAGGATAATTAAATAATTGATGTTTAAGAATACTAAAAATTTTATTTGGATGAATAAAAATAAACTGTGCATCTCCTTTGCCATACCATAAATATTTTTTTACATACTGTAGAAATGAGGGTCTATGTACATTATAAATTATTGCAGAACTTCCACCAAACACATAACCTTTTTTGCTCAATCTATAACTAAGATCAGTGTCATCAGATCCTGCTGTAATTTTTATATTAAAGTTATTTTTTTTTATAATTGACGATCTCCATAGAGCTGGCATTCCAATCATTTTTTTTGCACCTTTAATGTTTACATTTATATCACATAATTTTTGGTAACTTTTTTCAAAATAATTCATATTTTTTTTTTTTGAAACTATAATTGGTTGTACTGCTACGTAGTCGAATTTATCTAAATCATTTAACATCTTTAAAAAACTACTTTTTATTGGTCTATGATCAGCGTCGATTAGTGCGATATATTTTGTTTTTGATTTTTTTATACCTAAAGCTCTTTGAAATGCTAAACCTTTTTTCTTTGCAATGTAGTACGTAATATTTTTTTTTTTAATAAGTTTTAATGTTTTGTCTGTTGAACCCCCATCTATAACTATGATTTTTTTTATACCAGATTTCTTAACACTATTAATACAATTAAGTATATTATTTTCTTCATTTAAAGTTGGAATATTAACTGTAATTTCATTTAAAGATTTCATCTAATTTCTATAAAATGGAAATACCATAATCTATATTTGGTAATTTAACTCCAGTTTTTTTTTCGAATTTCTTTACATCCATATAAGTTCCCAGAGGTCTATTATCTTTTTTATAAATACTTTTGAAAGGAATAATATATGATGAATTAATTTTTAATCTTTTAGCTACTTTTTTTGCAAATTTGTATTTAGAGATATAATCTTTTGAACCTAAATTAAATATACCTTTTAAATTTGACCCTCCTACTAACAATAAATTTTTGACCAAAGTATTCAAATTAAGTGGATTGAAAATAATGTTGTTTGCAACTTTAATTTTTTTTTTCTTTTTAATATTAATCTTTATGTAGTCTGTATAAGTCCGATTATTTTTTATATGTGATTCCCCAAAAAAATTAGTTCTTATAACAATAGTATTTTTATATTTTAATGCCGCCAACTCTCCTAAATATTTTGTTACACCATAACCATTTGATGGATTAATGTTATTTTCAGAACTAGCAATATAATTAGGAGAATTATTATAAACTTGATCTGTGGAAATATGAACTAACTTAGTTGAAATATTTGAATTTATAATAGCATTAGTTAAATTATTTATTGTATTTACGTTTATATTATATGCTTCCAAAATATTTTTATTACAATAGTCAACATTAGTTAAAGCTATACAATTAAAAATTATATTTGGCTTAAATTTCTTTAAAATTTTAATTGCATTGTATTTTGTTAAATCTAGTTTTAAATCACTTTTTTTTTTATTACCTACAGATACACATTTAAAATTCTTTGATTTAGCGTATCTAATTATTGCTGAACCCAACCTGCCTGAACCACCAAATACAATTATTTTCACAATACTTTAATAATAAAAAATTATATATCCATTTTGATATATGTTTTAAAAAATAACAAGAAAATAATAATTAATAAGATTTAAAAAGCTGTTTTGTTATTTTTCTGCAAATAAAAAACCTAATTCAGATTTATCTTGTAAGCTTAATATAAAAAATTTTTCTTTTTTATTAAATTTAATATCTCGAATTTTTTGACCTATAAAAATTTTTTCATTAAAAATAATCTTATCAAAATTTTTTGAAAATTTTACTCTGTATAAACTATTATCCATTAAAGAAGTTACAAAATAATTATCTTGCCATTTTACAGAAAAATCATTTGGAATTTTTATAATCTCTGAAATACCGATTGATGGAACGAAAGCAAAAATTGGTTCTTGATATCCAAAATCTTCATGACTTTTTTTATATCTTAAATTTTCATCAATTTTATTTGGATCAATTTTTTTTCCTTTAAAATAAAAAAACTTATGATCATATTTTTTTCCATAAGATGATAATGGCCAACCATAATTTTTTCCAAATTCTATTTTATTTATCTCATCTCCACCTTGAGGACCATGTTCGGTTGATAAGATTATCTGGTTTTGCTTATCAAAAAACAGCCCTTGTGGGTTTCTGTGTCCTCTAGAAAAAGTAACTTTATTTTTAGTTTCAAAATCAAAAAATAAAGTTTTGCCCATAATTGAGTTATTGTCCATTGGTTTAAGATTTGGTTGATTTAAAATATAACCTCCTGTTGTGACTAATAAACCATCTGATCCATTGTGAGTTATTTTTTGTATTCTTCCTCCTCCTGGAGATTCTTCTATACACTCATCAGATGAAAAAAAAACTTTTGAGCTTAAACTTTTAAGGTTTAAATTAAGTATATTAAAATAGTTACATGCCTCCTTTTTTTCATAATAAGATAAGTATAATTGATCATCATCAATAAAAATGTCAGTTAAACTAAATTTAATATTTAAGTCTATTTTTTTTGCTATTAATTTTTCCTTTTTAAATATTTTGTCTTTATTGATCTCAGTTATTAAAAGACTTCCATCAAGATTTGAAACTACCAACTTGTCACCGTCAAAAAAATCTAAATGTCTAGTGTTAAGTATCTGATTGTTGTTATTGTCAAATAATTTTTTTTTAAGAAATTTTAATTTTAAAAATTGAGTCTCAGGTAGAAACTTGACATTATAATCGTTTTTTAGAGAATTAATTGTAATTTTATCATTTTTGGAGACCCATAACTTTTCCTCTAACCCAAGCAAATGTAAAGAATATTTTATTTTCTCTGGTAGGTTATTATAAATACCGTTGAGCACATACCTAACATTTTTCTCAACAAAATCTGGGAATAAATTAACAATTTGCTTTTGATATTTATATGGTGAAAAAAAAAATAACATTATAGTTATCAACATAACTATTAAAACAATGATCATATTTTTTTTTATTTTTTTCATCGTGCCAATATTTTTCTTATAACCATTTTGAAATAAACTTGAATTAACATTTGTATCACAGATATTCCTAGATTATAAAGAATTTTAAAAATATTATGTTAAAAATTAAATTAAATAAAAAATATATTTCAAATAAAACTAAAACTTATTTTATAGCTGACATAGCAGCCAATCATGACGGATCCTTATCTAAGGCAAAAAAATTAATTAGATTGTGTGCAAAAGCTGGAGCTGATTGTGCAAAATTTCAGCATTTTAAAGCTGAGACGATAGTAAGTGATAGCGGATTTAAAAAAATTAAGAGACTTTCGCACCAAAAAAAGTGGAAACAAAGTGTTTTCGATGTTTATAAAAAAGCTAGTATTAATCCAAAATGGACAAAAATTTTACAAAATGAATGTAAAAAAAATAAGATTGATTTTATGACAGCACCTTATGATTTAGATTATGTTGATCAAGTTCAGAAATATATTTGTGCTTATAAGATTGGCTCAGGAGATATAAATTGGAAAGAAATAGTCAATAAAATCAGAGGAAAAAAAATGCCTATATTTTTGGCAACAGGCGCCTCGTCGCTAAATGATGTAAAAAAAACTGTAAAATATATTTTAAAAAAAAATAAAAATCTTGTCTTAATGCAATGCAACACAAATTACACAAACTCTAATAAAAATTTTAATTACATAAACTTAAATGTACTAAAAGAATATAAAAAGATTTTTAGAGATAAAGTAATTTTAGGTTTAAGTGATCATACGCCTGGACA
>MDTG01127270.1_pt1 | contig 22805 bp, 18 predicted proteins | sample 811421 | NCBI WGS metagenome assembly MDTG01 (sample SAMN05326645, study PRJNA326480) | marine metagenome | isolation source: seawater | place: Pacific Ocean: South East | collected 2011
ACGATTGCCAATTCCTCCATGAGAAGAGCGGCGTCCAGGGACCACACCCAGCACTACCAGTGCAAGGACTGTTCCCACAAGTGGTTCGAGAGATGACTGCTTCGACTCTTAATATACCCTGGAGAACTGTCTCCAGGCATGAGCACGATCTCGATCACGAATGAGGCTACAAGCAACTTCGAATCATTGGACGACAAGATAAGGGATTTGGACCTTCGTAGGATAATCTGGAAGATGGCCGACCCCGAGGAGGGCAAGGGCTTCACCCCCCAGATGCTGGCTCGGGCCGAGCTTGACTACCGTCGCTTCCTCCACCTGCACATCAGGTTCCCGGGAATCGACCTCGTCCCGACCAAGATGATCGACGAGGTTTGGCACCAGCACATCCTGGACACCAATGCGTATGCCGCGGACTGCGAGAGGATATTCGGCCACTTCCTCCATCACTACCCGTACTTCGGGATGGAGGGCGACGAGGACCAGGCGAACCTACAGAGTTGCTTCGAAGAGACCCAGGGGATATGGGTCAGGGAGTTCGGCGAGCCGATGTTCGAGAAGGAGGCCGTGAGGTGCGGAGGTCACGCATGCCACGCCCCCTCCAGTTGCGCATGCAGGTCACCGGGCTCATGCAAGTGAGTCTCAGATTGCCCTGAGTCCGCCATCGAACTGGCTTCCTACCTCGAGATCTAACGGGTCCTCACCGGGCCTGAACGCTGTAGCCCTGCCGACAAGCACCCCTGCGGATCCATCCCACTTTACGAAGGAGCCCTCCCACATGCCAAGTACGGGTGTTGAGAACTGCTTGTGGTACTCGGATATCCTCTGGGACCTCGACTCCCCGTAGTGCTCCCTCAACTCGTCTCCAACCATGAATCGAATCTTCCCGGGGTGGTAGTGCGGGTTGATCTGGAAGGGCACCACACCCATCGATTCGAATGACGGTGGCAGTGCGATTGGCATGTCATTAGTCGTCATCATTGTGGGGGATGCGACGTTGGCTCCCGCGCTCACCCCGAGGTATGGTGCCCCTTCTGAGACTCGCTTCGAGATTGCCTCCACGAGCCCCAGCCTGTGGAGTTCCCGGATTAGCAGGAAGGAGTTGCCCCCTCCGACGTAGATCGCTTCGGAGGCTTGGATCGCATCCATGGGGTCCTCCTTCTCCTCGATGCCGACGAGGCTCGGGCCATCGCCCCAGAGCGTCCCACGCATCCGCTGCGTGTACCCCTGGTGGTCATCAGATGCGTAGGGGATGAATAGGACCTCTTCGCGATCGGAGAAATGGTCGCTGACCAATTCCCTGTAAAGCTCCCTGCGACGCTCCGTGGAGATGCCACCGCTACCCAGGAGGACTCTGGTACCGTGAGAGGCCATGTTCACCTGATTGGGGGTGTGGAAATCAATCTACTGGACTCTATCGATATGGATCGAACACAGCGAAGATATCTATGAAAACCTTCGAGATAGTGGTGACTGATTTATCATCCAATTCTACTTCTGACTCATGGGCTGCATATTTCTCCCTTATCGATTCGAGCAAAGTTACGATAGGTTTTCCACTCACGGGCAATTTTAGATTTCTTGCTGTCTCTTCTACGGAATCTCTGCCGCCCATTCTTGATTCCATAATCAGTAGCACGAGGGACAATTCCTTCGGTGAGTCATTTACCTTGAGACTAGCCATAGTTCTCATTTGAGGACGGTTCGCGGATTCATATTTTTCAGTTTCTTCTGGAGTCTCTGCATCCAACCATCTCTCTTGGAGTGGTCGGAAGATTTCGTTGCCGTATTTCCGAGCCCATCGATTCAGGATCGGAGTCAGGGCGGACCAATCTGCATCGCTGTTCAGAATTGTTAGCATGAGCAGACGGGTGGGTGTTATTCGTGATAGGTTGTTCATCTGGTTGAGATCCGGGGGTTCGCGTCCGTCGGTTTCGGTATCGTCTTCGCCGAATAGAATTCCCTCTATCAATCCAGGATCTGAAAACAACCCCTTAGAGAGGGGGAATTGTGGCAGATCTTCATCCAGAGAAAGTTCCTGTTCCTTCATGATCAGTTCTTTCAAGTGGTGTTTCTTCCACTCCCACTCACTATTGGAGATTGATGAGAGGTATGCCTCCACATCGTTAATTGCAGCTTGGAAATCTTCCGCATCAACGATGAGTCGCATTATATCGGCATCCTCGTCCCTACTTATCCTGCCCTTCAAACTGGTTGCCAGTGGATCTTTGCTGTCGATGTCTTCGATTAGCCCGATGTATTCCATGGCGATGTTATTCCATTCCGCATCAAAGCCGTCTTCATTCTCTTCTACTATCTGAATAAAGTCTCCGTTATCGATTTCGAATAGTTTCTTCTTTAGCAAAGAAATGTTTTTCCTGATACCTGATGTTTTTCCGTCTTCCAGCCATCGTGAATCCAGCCATTTTATAGCATTTTTATGGGCAAAGGGTTCGGTTTGCAATAGGAAATCGGTGATGAACTGCTGTCGAAACCTTGTTTTCCCCATATCTTTCAATTCCCATATTTCATCCAGCGATCTTTCCCCCAGAAGTTTGAATATTTCTTCTACCGCTTCTTGGGCTTCCTCTTTGTTCCTTAGATGGTCGTGTGATTCCGGAATAGTTTCTGTCAGAAGAGTACGCTTGTCTATTTCTGGCATCGCCGCGAATGCCTTTGCCGTTCTCCTGATTGCACTAATGTTCCACCCTCCCAATGCACTACTGCGATCAGGGGCGATCGACTGAAATGCCGTAAGGATCCAGCTAGCGGCGTGTTCGTCTTCGTTAACGAATTGGAGCGATGGAGATTCTACTTGAGTTTTAGAACTGATGACTTCCTCGAGGTACCCGATGCAGTCGAGTCTGCTCTGCGTCCTATCCCCACTTGATCTATTGGCCATTTTTCCAGCAGCCAGGCACCAGAGCCTTAGACGCTTAGATAGTATCGACCTCTTGACCAAGGTTTCAATTTCACGCTCCCCCTCAAGGATTTCCGAGATCGAAACCAATGATGCGAGTATGGCTCGCGATGGGTTCTCTTTGTGATTTAGCGCGTATATAGAATCGAAGTTTTGGTTCTTTTTCATTAACAGACTAGGGTTAAAGTTTGATGCGGTGAACTTTGGAGTTTCTAGTTCCTCAATAATAGAGATGTGTGTCGCAAGTAGATCCTGCTTGATAGGGGACAATTCTGACTCTTGTACGTCCTTTCGTAAGGTGGTTAGTAGTTCAGTAATTTCCTTCTGCCTAGGAACTAGTTCCTTTTGAGTAACTAGTTCTAGACTAGATCTCACGTATGTATTTTGATGCTCCGAAATCCTTTGATTGTATCTGTGGTCTTCGAGTAGATCTTTGATCAGCGACCATTCTCCTTCCCCCTTTAGGAAAACCATGAGGGGCCCTAGGTCTCCTATGAATTCAGATGCTCCTGATGCTGTAAGTTTCAACCTGTTAGACTCCTTTTGATTTGGCCAAGTTTTCTTGAGTATGCCGAGGAGGTGAGATTGTAACTCATTTGTAGATGAAAGAATCGTTTCTTTCGACCAATTGAAATCTGGTTCTGGGATTGAATTCAACACGTGGAATATATCTTCTTGTGTTTCTTCTCCCATGTTTAGTTGGACTACGAAAGAGAAAAACCTACTCGAAGTTGTTGGTTGGGTCATTTTGCTCAGATGAGTTAGGCAACTGTGCATATCGTCCTGTGTTCTATTTTTGCTAGGGATTTGGAATAGCAGGGAGGCTGCCTTCTCAAATTCCAATCCCTCTGAGTAATACTCTGCTGCTTGACGCAGATGAAATGCCTGGCTGATTTGATCGTCCGTGCCCTGCGCGAGGTGTTCATTCATTTCCCCGTATAACTTGGCAATGTCAAATGTCGTTAAAGGACCATTTTCCTTTTCAGGGAATCGATTGTTCTTCTCAGCCATTGTGATAGCGTTATTCATATATTCTGGATCCTTTGTCTCTTTCCACTTATTCAGGTACATCTTGTATGTGTCATAGAGAGCATCGTCAGAGGGATCGAATTCGGGCATCGATTTGATTTCAACGATATCGGATCTGCGATCAAAGAAATCCATTGCCTTTTGCGGTTTGTCCATTTCCAAGCCAATAGTTAGTTTCTCCAAGAAATCGATGCCAGATTTGTTTTCAATAATGTGCAGATTTGTCCGAGCACGTGTGAGTGTGACGTATAATCTGCTGAATGCGAAGGCTATCTCGATGGCCTCTCCAGCAGATACTTGCTTCCTGAAGTTCGTAAGTGCGTCATTGATTGAAACTTCCCCGGTGGATGCTTGCTTTTCCCATCCGACAGTCAGTGAATCGAGTTTTTCTCGTGCATCTTCATCTGAAAATATGTTGTAAAGAACCACGGTAGGGAACTCGAGGCCTTTTGCGGCTCTTTGCGAGATCCGCATGATTCGGTTATTTCCAGATAGTCTCAGCGCCTCTTCCATGACGGGGTCAGAACGATTCAACTCGTCGTCGTCTTGTGCCCATGATAGGATCGTAGCGTTGTTTGTGAAAGAATCGGAGAAGAAAAGGGAAAGTTCGTGTTCTTCTGCAGGGCCATCATAGGACCAAATGTATGGTTTTTTCTTTGTCTGTGACCGCTCATGGGACCTCATGTTTCGATGTTTTATATCAGTCGGAATTACTCTGCTCCTCCGGAGGTCAACTGCATTCGCTAGTTGAGTTATTTCTTCGACAGAGCGGTAGTTCACTAGGAAAGTGCTCTCCCTCAGGGGCCCGGCATCCCCAAATGAGATTCTTTCCCTGACATTTCTAGCTTTACCAAGGAAATGCTTGAGCCTTCCCCAGTGGAATCCAGTTGGCTCTAGGGTCTGGAGGGGGTCACCGGCGAGGGTGAACCGTCGTGGATCACCTCCGAATTCTCCGTCTTCATCTGATTCCCCTTCTACGTACTCCCTCATTGCAAACTTGCGTAAGAATTCAAACTCCAACTGAGTTAGGTCCTGGCACTCGTCGACAATTATCTCGTTATATCCTCTTACGTCTGGTTCGAAGACTTCTGGCTGGTACTTTCGATGAGTTCCTGGACCATCCTCCCCGCTTAGATCTCCCGGGGCGAAGACGTAGTGGCTCACTCGCCTTGCGTGGGTTGGTAGCAGGTTCAGACTCTTCAACTCCATTTCCTCTTCGGTTGATGCCCACTCATTATCTAAGCAATATTGGACATCTTTCCTGATCCTATCAAGTACAGAGTTACTGTAACATGTAGTTAGGATCCTCTTCTTTGTCCCTGATAAAGCCGCCACGTAGGCCGCTCTCTTGGCTACTACCGATGTCTTTCCGGTTCCCGGTAGGCCATCAATTAGCAGTGGAAAATGGTCAAAGATGGCGTCCACTTGGTAGTCATCCAAAACGATGTTTCCTTCCTCGTCATCACGAGCGAATCTCCACCTGTAAGGTCGAATTGGCCCGCGTCCGGGGACCTGTGAGATTGGTATATCCCCCTGAGGAGGTGGTGTCACATTCCCCAGGTCTTTTTCTGTCATAATTTCTAGTTGGTCAGCAGTATCTAGAGATTCGTGAATCTCCGGCATTTCGGCATCGAAGCCATGTTCTGCCTGGGCAAGGTGCGTATTCTGGTGGTCGTGATTAAACGAGTAGCCCAATATTATTACGACGGGGTCGGGTTTATCGTCAATTTCAGACCTATTGAATGTCGTCCAGAATACCCTCCAAGCGTTACCTGAGTTGGGAAGATGGGATTTTCGGAACGGCCATTTTCTACCATTTCTAAGAATAGTTCCTAGATTTTCCGAAGGAATATTGTCGATATGCCCATTCTTTCTTTTTATTTTTTTTATGCTATTGCACCATGCTCGTATCGATATTTGTTGGTTATGGTCTGCTCTGCGGCCTTGTTTTTCAGCCGCACCCTTCTGGATAATGTCGTTTTGCTTCTTGAGGACTTCTTTGACTTTCCGTATTTTGTGCTCTTCCATCGGGACAATTCGCTGCTCGTACTCGGTTGGGTATTTTACGAGAGAGCGATGGCTTCGAGTCTCCTTGTGGGCTTGAATTACGAGGTCCATCTCATCTTTCCATCCAGTTCTTTTTTTCGTCTTCTTAGTATCTCTGTCAATCCATTTCTTTCGATCTTTCCATCTCTCGTACAAATTGTAGACCTCGACCAGAGCTCTAAGGTGGTGAGTTTCGAACCCGGGCGCATGGACCCTTTGGTCAATTGTGGCATCATCAATAGCCAAATCATCCCAAACGTTCTCCGGGAGTTTTTTGCCTTTCTCCGGTGAATTGGCCAAGTACTCGAATATGGCCAGATTGCCCTTGATTACACTTCGAATCCCGAACCAAGATTGTTCGGCGGTAAGGCCGGACTTCTTCTTCAACTTACTAGGTACTTCGTCACGCCAGAAATCTTCGACGAAGATCGCCCTAGTCACCAGATTCCTCGGAATTTGCTGAGTGAATTCGCTGAAATCGCCATTTCTGCTTGTAGAATTCAATTGAGAAAAGCAGAGGTCCCTTAAACTAATGTAATCAAATGTGGTATGCTGCCGATCCTTTTCCCTATCCTCAACCACAGACACAAACCATCGAGAGGGTTGTAACTTAACATAGTTTAGGATGTGGAAAATTGTTAGAGGTCCGAAAACTTGGAACTCACTCAATAATCTGATCAGTCTCAGGAAGCAAGGGCCCCGGCCCGGGGTTGTCCCGCTCGAAGTAGTGCCAGAGAGGCGCTTCGATCATCCTGACGGTCCCAGCGGTCAGGACCGGCTCGATCGTCTCGCAGAACCCTTCGACAGCGGGTCCGAGGTCCCTCGGTCCCGTCCCGGTTCGGAAGTAGATCTCGCGAGCCCCCCTCAGGGACTCCTCCTCCCTGTCCCTGGCCCATCCCGAGGCTTCGAGCATGCCCTTGACGATTTGGCGGTCGGCCATGCATGTTGTGGAGAAGAGGGTCCCGGAGTCGTCGAAGATCAGGTTCGGATGACGGGGGTTCATGGCTGTGAGGGTGACTCTCGCACCCAGTGGTGAGCGGAGGATTGCACCCCATAGGCGGGGGAAGAGGTTGGTGTACCTCCTTATCCTGGCGTTGATCGGGTTCCTGCCTGCCCTCATGTTCAGCCATTGCGCCTCCCTCATGTGCTCTACGTCGGGGTCGACCCTATGAGCTGGTTCCGGGCTGAAGTACCTGATGTGCCTCCTTAGAGTGTCGATCTGACTCTGGGAGGCTAGGTCATTCAGCAGTGCGAGGACCACGCTGGCAAGGGCGTCACCTATGACGAGGCGCCTGAGTTCGTTAGTCTCCACTATGCAGATCCTGTTCATGCCGTGATGAGCCCGATTGAGTCGTGGGGCTGAGATTCCAAGGGGGGACACGGAGAACCTTGCTCCGAAGGCTTGATTGCTCCTTTCGCTCGGATTGACCGAGTAGCACAGTCCGGACGTGCCAGCGACGCTGATGGTTCTGGACTCGTGATCCACCTCGGCGAGGTCTGTTGACTTTATCACCTCACTAAGGAGGGTGATCCCCCTCCTATCAGGACCAGAGATGAGCGGGGAGTCGGAGGTCGTGAAGAGGAACTGCTGGAGGCAGGTGAGTTTCTCCCGGTCGGCGTGTTCCTTCGGGGAAAGGGCCCATGTCAGGATCTTGGCCCATGTCTCAGGATGGCTATCCAGTTCGATTCTCCTCCAACCGGTGTCTCTACGGACTCTCAGCCTGAGACGCCCCTTGTGTAGATCCAGTGAGGCCGGGACTAGTTGTTCATGGCTCAGCAATGAGTTCCGCGATTCCAAATGCGCTTCTTTCCACCTAGTCAACCACTCCGATTGGGATACGTCGGTGACTTCTGGGATCGAGGCTCCCTGGATCCTGTTGATGGATCGGTTGAACAGCCCATCGAAGGACCCGCCTCCGTTCCTTCTTCGTGGGAACAGCCTATCGTGAACCGGGTGGACCATCCTGTTGCCGTTGTCTTGTGGGCGCCCCCATGGGTAGTACTCGGCAGTGTTTCTGACCGCCCAGTCGATGGAGTACAACAGGCCACGCCAGTCAATACCCTCCATCCCCCTCTTCCTGCTGAGCATCTTGGACAGACCCCTGTATGGCAGCAGTATCCACCTGCCATCCAGCGTCCACCTACCCGAACTGTATGACAGGAAACTACCGTCGGGCAGATAACCTCCCCTCTGTAGGCGACGCATTTGAGAGTGACCGAATGTTTCGCCGCTCGTCGCCCCCATCGGGTCGCGGAAATTGGTGTCCAGGATACGGAGGTCGTCTTCTTCCAGTTCCCACTTTCTGAGTGGTATTCCTATGTCAAGAGTTGGGGGCGGGGATGTCTCCTTCCTGATCCACGAGGTGGCCTTGGGATCCGGTAACGACCTTATCGCTGACCAGATCTTCCTGGTCGTCCCCCCGGTCTCTCCGATCAACTCCCTAATCTGATCGATTGTCGGTCCCCTTGCTATCGAACTGATCGATTCGCCGGTAATAATTGGGACTAGGAGGATGCAGACGTCGCACCATTCCTTAGTGTTGGCGAGTTCGCCACCACACCCTCTGCATTCTATTGTCAAGTAAATTCTCCTGGATTTTTCTCCCGTTAGAAATACGTCTCCGAGACTATATGAAGACTCGAGAGAGTGGTGTATCAAGCTGGGAAATTCAAAACAATTTTCCCGTTCTTGTAAGTGTTCGATACTTCTACCTCGATCTCCTTCCCCTTGCTGTAGAATACACGACTAATCTGCATCTCCGACATGGTGGAGAAGGCTCTTTTGTGGAGGAGACCGATGCAACCGGTTTTGTCGAGTTCCACTAGGATTCCCGACTCAACCCACCCCTCTACGGTACCTACGACCAGATCTCCTGAGGAGTAGCGACTCTGTTCATCCTTCATCTTATTCTGAGTGTCACTGTTCCTGAACTCCCTCCATTCCTCGAGGCCCGTGTGGCCGAAGGATATCTCCCTGATTCTCGAGGGGTCTGCGGAAACTCTCCGGCTTCCCGCTGGGAGGAAATCGAACTTCCGGAAAGGGTCAACGAGACAGAGTTTGACCCTCCCCCCCCTGAACTCAACCCTTGCTTCGACCTTGGGGCCGAGGACCATAGTGGCCCACTTTCCCCGGATTAGCCTGAATGAGACTTTGGAGATAGAGCGCCTGTCGATTGCCGATCCCTCGCCGGTGCAGATCGAGAAGCCGTCTGCTACGTCACCAGATAGAAGGAGGCCGCCGTGGAACTCGATGTTGTCCCACGTGCCGAATTCTTCGAACATTCTCGAGAACTCCGATCTGGTCTCGATTGGCATCTCGCTCTGGGTTACGATAGTGCTCTGATAGAAGGATTCGAGGTCATCTAGTCGCCAGCAACTGGCCATCCTGGAAACATCGTCGGAGAGGCGCGTCCTTTGGTTGGGGAATATGACTAGAGAGAATATCTGTGGGACGGTGCAATTGGTTTCACTCCGGTACATCCTCTCGAGAGATTTGACCTTGTCGAAGTGAGTCTCGATAATCCTACCCCTAGGGACTCCCCTCTGGAGGAACTCCCCCTCGACCTCATCCACCGAACCGACCCAGTTCTTCACCTCGACCGCTAGTACGCATTTGCTTCCGACTGCAATGAGATCGATCTCTCCCTTCCCCCGGATGGTATCCAGCATTGGGACCCTCACTCTGTGGTAGACGTCCCATTCCTCTCCTCCGAGGTCTCTGAGGCATTCCAAGACCTTGATCTCGGACTTCTCGGAGAATTCCTCTCGGAGTCTGGGCTTCTTGCCCAGTGATTCCATGTGCGACGAAACCCACTGTGAGTTTCTTCTCAGTATTGACAGCATTTCATTGCCTCCTCGAGTCAAAGAGCCCCTTCCTGGATCTCTTGACTCTGGTCTGGAGGCCTCTAACCGGATGTAAAACATACAGCTCTTCCACTGATGAGAAGGGAAAGCCTAGCTCAGCCATTGCCTCTACGGTCGACATGAAAGATGCCTTGTCCGCCTTCTCATTTGTGAACCGGCCATTGTGCCACTCGTCTCCATGATAGAATGGCTCTCCGGACTCCCTGAGGATCCTGATCTGGGTCTCCGAGATTAGGACTGACTGCGGAGTTGGGAAGAGTTGGTTGAGAAACTGCCTAATGACCTCTGACTCTGCATTCAGGCCCCTGATCCTCATAGTGGTTGGGTCCTCTTTTCTGTTGGGACTGGTCGCCCTCACAACGCTGTTCATCATCCTAATTGCCGCGACTAAGTCGTAGTGGTTGATCTCCCAGTCAGTAGAGATCCTGTGGGCGGTGTTTGACTGCCCGTCGCTCCTCCTGATGTGAAGAGCAGCGGCAGCATAGACCCTGGTCCTGTAAGACTTTGAGTCGAGTGGGCTCATCCCCGAGGTACCGTGCATCTTCTTCCTCACTCTGCTGATGCTGACCTCAGAATTAACCCGAATCACGAGATCGGCTGCGTCGGCAGAAATCCTGTTGTTGCCACACGATCCAGTAATCTCCCTGATGACTTGGTCGATGAAAAGGGTCCTTTCCGATGTGTTCCTCTCGTGTGACCTTCTAATTCTCTCTGCTGAGGGGTCTTTAGACCAGTTGATTTTAGTACCGAGGGAGTTCTTATTGGAGGTCTTTGGGCTAGTTTGTAGGAGGGCCTCTGGGCAGAATCCCGGATCTGGTTCTATGGGATATAGCAGCCGGCCGCACTGTACGCACTCGTAGTGAGATGTGCCTCTCAACTTGTCTTTGGAGTTGCATTCATCGCATCTCTCAGAGTCTTCCTTAACTGTCATTTGTTCACATCCTGTTTTCGTAAAAAATTGTAATACCCGAGCGGGAGCCCGGACCACGCCTAAAGTCGGCTATTGAAGGTTGTCAGAATTGAGAGGGATAAGCATCGAATTGCGTAGTTTTCCGAGAATGCCATTCACGTGTTTTCCTCCCTCCATTCATTAAGTGCAAGAATACCATCCACCATCTCTGACTCCCTCATCGGATTGCTGCCGTTTGACTCGAATGCGACTTGCACTAGATCGATCAGTTCCCTCTCTGGGGTGGTCCCGAGGACTGCTGCAACTATGCTAGCGACGTCCATACCTTGGCTGCTACGCTTGGCCCGGGAAGACAGGTCAGAGAGTCTCCTCTTGGCGTCTTCTCTCCTATCTGTCATCGACTCCCTCCAGAATGTCGTATTCGACTATATCCTCTGAGGTCCACGAGGAAAGGGGCCCGGTTGCTGCTAGGGGGTTCTGAGAACCGTCGTTCCTCACAGCCCTCTTCAGGTGATCATGCCCGAGGACTAGTGCCTCTTGCAGTACGGTCGAGTAGATTGCAAGAGTGTTGAGGTCGGTGGATGACCAGTAGGCATGATATGGGTGCGTGTGAATCCACAACCTGAGAGGGAGTCTGGATCCAATTGGAGGTTTTGGCCTGACCATCCCAGGGGTCCCTATGTCTACCCAAACGTTGTTTTCGTCGTCGAATAGTACGCTCACCTCACGAGAAAGGAGGTCTGCGATTAGCCATAGTTCTCTCCAAGACTCCGTGCATGCCAGGAATGCTATTGTCTCAAGGATCTCCTTAGATTCTAGGTCGTTGGATCGGATTGCCCTCGCCACCTTGGGCCAGTCATGCAAGAACGGTGTTTGGTTGTTCATTTCCATCATTCCTCCACCTCTGATTTGATCTCTGAGACCCTGCCGAGAGTACCAAGGATCACTGAGTCTGCTCTGGGCTTGGGCTTCATGTATCCGCTTTCTCCGGAGAGTCCCCTTAGAGAGTGCAGGATCCAGGTTTGTGCCACTACTGCCACAGCGAGATGCCCGGCCTCGATCTTGCCGTTCGATATGGCCCCTGGGATCTGGCAGGATGCAGGGGCTTGGTTTGTATTGGTTACCAATTCGACTGCTTCGGTCGTGGCGGTCGCGTCGATGAACAGGAATGAGTCGCCCGCACATGTGCATATTGCCCATGATTCGACCTTACCCGACTCGATGATGAACCTCCGGGCTGGTGTCGAGTCGACTGCAACCACCGCGATATCCGAACGGGTGAAGTCATCGTCCTTGCGAACGTCCCAAGCACATGGTATTATTCTGATGTGATCGTTGTGGAATTCCTTCAATTCCTCGAAGACCGCCCGAACCTTGTACATCCCCAGATTTTCTAGCTTGAAGCACTGGTGGTGGAGGTTCCCACTCTCGACCTTGTCCGAGTCATAGACCCTGATGTCTATCCTAATCCCCTTGGCTTGTGCAAATCTGTTCAGAGGCCTGACTAGGCCATGGAGCAACCAACTTCCTATCCCGCCACAGCCAATGACTGATACGGTGAAGTCCGGTCTGTTCATTCCTTCACTCATACTAACACCATTCCTTCGTCAATAGTATCGGCGAATTTCAAATTCTGCGATGCGGGGAATTCTGGATCACTGAAAAACTCCATAAATTCCATTGACTTTCTTTTCCGGTTTTCTTCCCTTTCCCCACTAGGAATGCGAGGATCACCGGAATTATCGATGTGATCGTAGGCTGAGAGGTAGCAATGCATCCTGTAGATCGAGATGTCCGTCTCACCCTCTGCCCATGCGATCCTAAGCCCGTTTCTGATGTTCCTCCTCAGTGTATCCATGGAGGGGTGAAGGGCGGAATTTAGATCGTCCCTGAGGCTGTAAATTACTGAGGCGATATTGTCGCCCGGCCACCAAGAGAAGCCTGCGGGGTCGATGCAAATGTGATCCCACGATTCCAGGGGGTTGTACCAACTTACCCTGAAACCGATCAAATCTTTGAAGGTCTTGAGGAAACCGAGGATGACGCTGTCGTCGGAAGAGACTAGATCGGCCTTTTCGATCTCATCGAACCTACCTGCAAGTATAGATGCGGCCTTTGGATCGTATGTAAACTCGATCTTGTACGAGATACCGGACTGCTTCCCTCGCAAATGGATCTCGTAGCAGTGAAAGCGATCCTTCTGCCATTGCTTCTCGCCGGGACACACGACCGCATCGGCATCCACCCATACTTGATTCAGCAGTTCGACGGACCTGTTGTGACTGCTCAGTCCCGGGAACTTGAGATTCGAATCGAGTTGGTCTTTCCAGTGTTGGGTGAATCTCAGTTCTTTCCCCCCCCAATCGGGGTCGAACATCTCCCTGAAACCCTCGAAGCACGTTTCCGAAAAATCAGAATCGAATATCGATTTGTCTGATTGGGGTTTTCGGAATCGCAACTTCCAACCCGATACCCCAGGTAGTTCTTCATGAGGCACAGTCCCATCATCATAGATCAATTGTTTTGTCATTGTATCACTAATTGCAAGTTAATTTGTGTAGGGCATCTCACCCTCTTGGTAGCAAATTTAAGGAGGACGCTACTGTCCCGTTTTCCTCTTTTCTTCACGCACTCAGACTCTCGCTAAAGGCTCCTCAATCGGGGGTAGGAGATGTGAGGGATCGCCTGAGTGGGCTTACGTAGTTCGTTAGCCAAGCAGTGCCTGGCGAATCGGCCTTCTAGTGGCGGCTTAGTGTCCGCCGACTAGACCCGGCATGATAGTGACCGTGCCCACGGTGTTCCAGTCAGCCTGAGCTATCTGCTCGGGCGTGACCATGCTTCCGTCGGCATAGACCCATGAAGAGTCGAGACTCTGGATACGAGACATGGTCTCATCCTGAGTCAACTCCAAGGTCTGGTGTCCGGTCGTATCGCCGATAATCACGGTTGTCGTAATTTCGTTGTTCATCCATTTTCCTCCTGTGTTTTTTTATTGGTTCTGAGAGTATATAAGAAAACGAAGAGAGCCTGAACTAGTACTCTCGATCTCGGATTCTTTTTGTCTCAAAGCCACAATAATTGCAAGTATACTAAATCCCCTTCCAATCACTAGAAGCAACCACCTATTTTGTCATCTGGCGGATCAAGGAAACCGTCAAGCAGGTTGATCACACCCTCTGAGACAGGGTCGAGAGTTTTCGACTGTCCTTGGTGGGTAATTTTCCTGTGCTCGGACATCATCTGCCTCCAACCCAACGTGCGAAAGACGGATTTGGCATCCTCCATCTTCCTCCTCAGAATCTCCCTCCTCTCACTCTCCTCGGAGGCGATTCTCCTAGCAATCCTCGCATCCTCCCTACGATCTTCTGAGATTTTCTCCTTCCTCTCCATCGCTTCCATGAACTCTGCTAGGCTGTCTGGACCTTTCACCTCCATGATTGATCTTGTGAGTTGGTGTGGTGATCGGGGGAACCCACTGTCTGCCCACATAACAAAAGAAGTTGCGACATCGGTGATTGGAAGGCCACGAGATCCGCTGGCCACGATGCAAGCAGTTAGTTGCCATCTCGGGTCTTCCTTGTGCCTTGCCCAGACATCAAGATGTGGTTCTGGGACACAAGGGTTTCTTTGTAGCCAGGATTCAAGATTACCTTCTTGAGAAAGCCAGTCCAACCTCTTCCTCAGCATATCCCCGAATCTGAGGACCACGACAACTTGTGAGTCGAAGTCGGCAATTATCTCCCCTCTCCCCTTGTCGACCGAGCAAGTATCTGATCTGATCAAGGACTCTGCGAGAATGGACAGGCCGTTCCATTCCTGCAGGCCCCCGCGTAATTCCGTGAGGGAGAATCTTAGATCCTCTGGAAGTAGTTTGTCTTCGATTGATATCCTTTCTTCGATAGTGATATTTTCTTTGAGTGTTTTATTCATAATTCATGAATTGCAAGTTATTCATGATGCATGTTTTTTTCAAATAATCATGGCAATACTAGAGTTGACCAAAAGTTGGACATCCAGCTCGTTGCCACGTTTAATCAGTGGTTTGATGAGGTCATGTACCTCATCAAAAATACCTTTCTCGTACACATCATTGGCTCTGAGATAGTATTCCCCGTGAGTCTCAGAAAGTGACGGGTGAGTCTCCAAGAATATGCTTCCCTGCAGGATCAGTTCATCGGCTCTCGACTGTTGTGCTAGCCTCCTATTCTTGATTAAGACCAGGTCATTGTAAGTTGATTCAAGTTCCTCACTTAGTCTGTGTGCTCGAGACCACTCTTCATCTTGGAATCTCTTCTCAACGAGCAAGAATATGTCGGAAAGTTGCGGGAATTCTTGAGACTTTTCCTTGAGGTCCTGAAGACTTGAGATGGCCCTTATCATTTGCAGGGATCTGGATGTTTGTAGTTCGATGGGGATGCCCACTTCCAACAGAGAAAGAGCACCCCCCTCCTCCCACAGGTCTGACTGAGGGTGCAAGTCCTCGTCGATGGGGCCCTTCGATCTTCTCCCCTCTCGAACAGTCGACTGGTGGGGCGCGAGTAGTTTCTCGAATTCCTCTAGCCCCCATGAATTGTATAGTTCTGGGGGGGCGGTAGAGCAAACTACGGACATTCTGTTGAAGATGCAATCCAATGTTTCTCTACTTCCTTGGAGGAGTTTTGTCACTTTCCTCCGAGAACCTTCAATAAGTTCGAACATTAATTCTAAGCTGCATTCCTCCGCTGCCATCACGATAGCCAGGCAGGAGTCACAGGATGCAGCTTCGTACGAAGGAAGGACGCAAATCCTGAGATGCCCGAGTTGTTCTCTGAGGGATCCCCAACTTGTTTCTTCGAGGAGGTGCTCTTCGATCCAAGTCAGGGCGAATAGGCTGATGTGCGAGTCTCCTTGAAGCCTATCGTTGACTGTTCCACAGACATCGATCACAAACGTGACAGAAGAGAGTCCTGTCCCAAACTTTCTCGAGATGTGCCCGTTTCCGTGGACATTCCAGGAGGAACTGGAGGCTAGTTGCTCCGACAAAAGTCCTAGGGCCAGAATTTCTGGGCCCAGTCGATTGCGAAGATTGGCAGGATTCTCGTCAATTCCGAGAAATGAGACATAACTCCCCCCTTCGAATGCTCTCCAGAAGTTGTCATATGGCACGAGTGACCAAGCGATTTCCCAAATTTCAGGACGAATGTTGCTTGGCCTGTGTGGGTGAGCCCGATTGAAGAGTTGTTTTTGATCATGGAAGTCTTTCGTGGTAATCACCCCTTTCTTTCGAGTAGAAGAAGTTGAGGATATATTAGGGAACGAGCGCGGAAATTCATCCTTGGTTCTCCATGATCGTCTGGAACGAGTACATGGTTGACCAGACCCTAGTTAGGGCATGGTAGTACTCATCCCCACCCTCGCAATGGTTCTTGAAACTGGTATAGGAAATCGAATCAAGAATCTCCGAGACTACGGGCGAAGCCTCAGACTTCTTGATGTCGATTCGGAATCGGTAGTCCGCCCAATCGATGACTTGGATGTCGTGATCGGGCCAGAAGTGCTCGAGTGGTTCGGAGACCCTTGATTTGATTTGATAGAATCCTGGCTTCGAGTTGTGCTGGACAATGCTCAGGAATCCCTTGGTTGTGAAAACCCACACCTAGACCACCTCGATTCCCACGTTGTTTCCTTTCATCCCGGGTACCGATTCAGGCGGCTCTTCGGAGACCCCCTCTCCCAAGGCCCTCTTCCTTTCCTCAATCAGGTACGGGGGCGCATCCTCTGGTCGTGGCGTTACTTTCTGAAAAACTGCGAACGGATCAATCTGGAATTCTATTCCCACTGACTCAAAGGTTAGTTTCACCATGGAAAGTACACGAAGGCAACTCTCGTCACTGACTACGGAGATGCATCTGATTGTTTCCTCATCGATGACTTGCAGACCAATTCCGTGATTCTTGGGGAGGACGTATCCGTTGTTGTAGAATTTTGTCGTATCTCTTGCCCAAGACGCGCTTTCCTCGCTGGTTGCAATTTTCCTGTCAGAGTCATTAAGTTCAGGTAGAGCGGCAGAGATTTTTCCAAGTTCTTTCTCATTTTTTTCATTCATCATAATACACCAATAATTGCAAGTATGAAGAATAATTCTGCTGTTCATTGATTAACTTGCAATTATTGATAATTAACATCGCTTGGATTCTTTACTGGAAACCAAGCGGGAAGCCTTATTCATCAATCCACGTTGGGTTCAGCATGCCAAAGAAAGTTAGGAAGATTCCGAAAAAGGAGCATCTGGAATACATCGCTAGCTACCTCAGACGCAACTACTTCAGAGGGAGTAGGGTGGTAACTCCCGAAGACGCAGTGCCGGGGCCCGGAGGGGTAAAGGGGCCGCGAGGCGGTTCTTGGATCGACTGGAAGAACGGTAGGCTGAGGAGTCTGAATTTCTACGACTCACATAACTTCAGGGTGGAGGAAGACATCAACGAAGCCCCTCCAAGAGTAATGCTCAGGGAGCAGGATGCGAATAAACATGGAACCCTGACGGAGGGTCACTTCGAGTTCAAGGCATACATGCAGGACAAGCACGAGCAGGATACCAGAGGCGTAGGATCGCCCAATTTCCTTTCTTCGGAGCAGCGAGCTACGGAAGAAGAAATGGCGAACGAAACGGAACGAGAGTTGATGGGGGTTGTCAGAGAAATCCTCGAGAAGGATTTGTTCTCCAACACTTCTATTGAGGAAGGAAGGCACGTTTCTCTAATCAGGGAGATAATTGGCAGGGTCGATCCAGACTGGGACTGGTGGAAGGAGCGCGGAGGGGACAAATTCCACGGAAAGAGGATCAATTTGAGTGGTGGTCTGCTTGAGCGTCAGAACGTAGTAACAAGGATTGCATACCACGTGGTTAGAACCTTGATATCATGTTCAAAGAACAGTGTTGCAAGTGATAGGGAAATTTTCACTTGGATGTCATGTGAGAGTTCAAGATTGCAAGAAGAAAATAAAATGCTGGATTGGGCGAAAATAAAGAGTTTGGAGCATGGGTTCGATCTGCTTGCCTCCAACGAAGATATCGAGGAGTCGATTAGAAAGCAATTCCAAGGTTCAACTGGGTTTGACCCCAAAATGTTCGAGAGTTATCTAGCCAACAAGGGCAATACGGAAGAGGAATTCAGAATCATCAGAAAGAATGACCTAACACTAAGTAATCTCTTGGAAAATGGGATAGAACCCCCAGAAAACAGGAAGAGGATGGATATCTGTGCAGCCGGAATAAAGTGGCTCCCATTACTTGGTTCCAAGATAGCAGAGACGATTCTTGAAACTAGGGAGAGGATGCTCGAGATAAGCGATAATGACCCCAGTGAAGCGAAGTTGGGCCACAGCAAGTTTGGATTGGACGAGATACAAAAGAAGGATCTGGGGAGGATTAGGAAGATTGGTTTCGGAGGGACAAAGGGGATCAAGAAGGGAATTAGAGATAATCCTGAGAAGGTCATCAAACACAACTCGATAAAGATGGCATACAACATCAAGAGTATACTGATCAAAGAGGGTTTGCTGAGCACTAGAAAAATGACGAAGGACGAGTACAAGTCCCACTTCCTAAATGATGACGAGAGCCTGGTAAAGTCAAGGCAGGGCAAGAAGTGGCCCGGAGTTTTAGTTTTCACATTTAAGTTGAAGGAGATCATTGGAAATTCAAAATACGAGAATTTCAAAAATAAAACAGAGAATCCAATTTTCAGATGGATCAAGATGCCTAGGAATAGGTGGATGTATTGTCCTCCAAAGCCTCATAGAAAAACGGCCGGATCATTTACTCCGGGAGGTTTGCTTCACCCCTATCATTCCAAGACAGTGTCCAATGTTTCCGATTACGAAGGCTTTGAGGTGGAGGATAGGAGAGTAAGCGGGAGTTCTGGCAAAGTGAAGACCTCCAAGTGCGAACCAAATGGAGAACTTGTGGAAGCGCTCAATGCCCTCCAAGAGACTCAGTGGGAGATTAACCTAGACTTGCTAGAGGCTATGTGCGAATTTGAGCTCTACACTCCGGGGATAGACAAAGTGAAGAAATACAAAGGAAGCCTGCTCGCCCCTAAGAAAGACGGGTTGATCAGCAAAATTAGGCCAACTAAGGAGTTCCGGGGGGCATTCTTCGATGATGATTCTGATGAAGAGAACGAACGTCGAGAGTTGGTGCTGGATTGGGTGCGGATGATTATCGAGCACAATGCAAACGTCTTCTGGCACTCCTGGGTTTGTGATTTTCGAGGAAGGATGTTTCCCCGTTGTAGCGAATTGAGCCCCCATGATGGGGACTTTGGGAAGTCATTGATACGATTCAAGGAATGGAAGCCGCTAGGAGAAAGTGGTATACGTTGGTTGAAAGTCCATGTTCATAACTTGATGGAAGGAATAGAAATCGATGGAATTGGCATTCCTGCTGAGAAAGGGAGGACTTTCGATGAGAGGGTTGACTGGGTAGATGAAAATGAAATGGTGCTCAGAAAGGTGGCCATGAATCCCAAAGAGTATCTTGTTGATCTGAAATTAGACAGAAGAAGATACGGTAGGAGGGAAGACTTCCAGAGACTCGCAGCACTGATTGAGTTCGATCGAGTTCAGAGCGAGTACGTGGAATATGGAGACTGGGGATTTGTAAAATCTGGATTGCCGGTCCATTTGGATGCATCTTGCAACGGCTACCAGCATGTCTCATCATTACTCAGAATCGAGGAACTGGCTGAATTGGTGAATGTTCAGGAGTCTGCTACGGGTCCTATGGACCTCTATCAGAGGGTAGCTGACGTGGCGAAGGAATTGGGCGAGGGAGAGTTGCTGGAATTCTTGGATGGGATCTCTCTGGACAAGAGTCTTTTCGATAGAGTAATTCACGGGGTATTCGACAGATCTGTAGCAAAAAAACCTACAATGGTCAGAGTATACGGTGGAGAAGACATAGCCAAGGGCCTGGAGGGTAGGAGAGGCAGGGGGAGGCCTGATTTCTCGAAGCCGATGGATAGGAACTACTCCAAGACACAAAGGCAAAAGATCGCAAAGATCCCTAGTGCCTTCAAGAAGGCCTACAAAGAGTACATCGATAGCGAGGAAAGGTTAGACAAAAACCACTTCATGCAGTATTCCCTGAACCAAAAGACCGGGAAGCCTGCGAAGAAGAAAGGAGAAGGATGGGAAAAACTGCTGCGTCCGAAGTCAGAATTGAGGCTCTGGGCTCCCGGATCATCACTCTATGATGCAATAATTGAGCCCGGGGGTGAACTGGCGGATTTCTTCGATTACAGAGAAGGGGATGGGGTCGGTTGGATTCACCAGCAAGAGTTGACCGATCTGGTAAAGGGCTTCTACAAAGAGGCGATTCGAAAGGTCACCGGACGTGCCTATGACGAGTTGGAGCGGGGCCTGAGTCACGCAGTGAACAATAGCGATGGCCTATGGCCTGGAATCACATGGGAGGTTCTGCCTTCTTCTGGAGGCAACGAAGCAGGTTACGTTGTTCATCAGTATTACATCAAAAGGCACGGGGCCGATGACAGTAGAGGAGGGATTCCATGTCACAGGGGTTCCACCTACACCGGCCTTCTCCCGAAATGGTACTCAGTTACTGAATACAAGGGCAATAAGAATGCTAAGTCCACCTCCAGATTGATGGTCAGGGCGAAGGAACTCTATGGAGGAGTTCCGGGAATAGGATCCGAGTTAAGCGAATGGTTGTCTGGAAACAGGTGGAATGATGCCAAGATGACGAAGTTATTGGGCAAACTGGATCCGGACAATTCAGACCGGGATGCGATCGAGATTCGGAGTTTGATGGAGCACAAGGACTACTCCGTCCAGATTTACGACGAGGACGAGAAGAAGAGGGTAAATCGGAAAAAGGTCAGTAGTTCTATCAGTCCGAATTTCATTCACTCATTGGACGCATACCACATGAGATCGGTGATCAGGGAGTATGCGGAATTCCAATCAAAAAATAGTTCCAATATGAGTTTCTGGGCTGTTCACGATGCATTTGGCACCCATGCATGCGATATTGAAATTCTCAGAGGAGTGATCATGGACACTTTCAATAGACTTCATGGGAGCAATACTCTGAGTTTCTGGCTAGATAATCTTCAATGGGTGGGCAAGGATAGTTCCCCTAAACTAGACCCGATTGTCAAAATCGGAAATCTGTGGTCCGGGAGCACCCCGCAATTGTCAGATTATCTGATCAGTTGAGGAGGAAAATGCCAAATGCACTCCACTGGTACTAGGTATGTGGCAAAATCCCCTAGGAGAAGTGGCGCGTTGCCTGTCTCAACCAGTTCAAGAGTTAATCTTAGTACTCTTCCTGGAGGTTGTGGGAGTTTAATTCCAAAGTTAGAATTGGATTCGGAAGAAAGGCCAAAGAGAGATTTCAGAAAAGATCCAATCTGGTGTGGTATGGCGAGTGAAAGTCTCCCGGGACACTACTTCATTTGCTCGGAATGCCTAGGTCGAGTAGATGAGGAATGAGTCTGAATCATTCGGAAAGAGCCTCATCCAGTCTTTCTGAAACTGTCATAATCCTTCTCAGTGTCCTGTCCGCCTGTCGGGAAACCCTCTGTGATACTGCATTTCCATCCGAACCGGCCATCCTGACACCGTATGGCATCCTGCCACCCAGGGTGTTCAGTAGGACGCGTTGGTCCTGGATGGGGACTGGTGACAAAATATCAGTCACAGTTTCAATTGTCAAACCCCCCTTTCCTGCGGCGGAGACCAGTGAACTGGAGACGGATTCTTCGAGCCTACCGAGACCACCGCGAGTCATCAGCCAACCCTCCCCGCGTGCATTCAGTTGACGGACTAGCCCTGAGAAAATGTCCTGGGGCAACCTCGAAATCATTGGGACTCTCTCAACGAATCCTGCTGATCTCATCCTATCTACCACTGTGACAACCCTCCCCCTGCTCTCTGAGAGTTTTTCTGATAGTGCCAATATTGTAGTTGGGTGGTGATTGGTGCACAATTCCTCCAGAACATCTCGGGCTAATTTTCCACCAGATCTTGGAGATCCTCCAGCTAGGCCAAGGTCACAGACGAGTGCCGATATCGAGTCAGAGACGTCTCCAATGGGTCCTAATTCGGAGATTTGGATCTGGAACGGGATTGGGTCCTCTTCTATCTCAGTAGCCATCCTGGTCTCTGAATGTTCAATCATTTGGGATGCTTCTTTCAGACGCATTTTCAGAACGGCAGTAGCTTCTGACTTAACCAAGCCAACGGCAGCAGACATGGACCCTCCTCTGAGGAGGTGCCTGTGCCACTTGCCCTCCACCTTGGTCGAGACCAGGCCGCAATCCTTCAGTTTGGCCATCTGATGATGAATCCCGGTTTTTGAAAGACCGGTGTGATTCCCAATTTCATTGTAATCCCATCCCCTAAGTGGTTCTGGAAGTAGGGCCTCTCTCATTATTCGCTGGATTGCGCTATTCTGGTCCTTAGTTTCTGACCAACCGGACCTCCTCACTAAGCCCATCGAGTTAAGAATCCAATCCAATAGGACATCGGGATCGCTGCTACCCGTGGGCATTGGTATCTCTACTAGTCTTAGGGAGAACACAGCGTCAGCGCGGATTCCGAGGCTCAAGAGCCTTGGCTAGGCCCGGGGCAGGAATCAGGCGTATTCCTGGCGGATCTCCAGCCACGGGTAGTCGACTTTCGACATCCCCAGGCCGTCTAGGTGTGGGGCCAGAGAGAGCGTTCCCTGGCTGACGATCCCCCTGCTGCGGAGGATCCCTATCGCGCTGTTGACCGTGGTCCTGGACTTGCCCATGTCCCTCGCGAGTTGGGCCTGGGAGGGCGGGTTGGGGGAGTTTGAGAGCATGGTCACGATCTTCCTCTGCACGCCCGAGAGTCCCACTGGCAGCATTGCTGCTGCGGTCGCCTGGTCGGTGACGCCGGTGCCCTCTAGAATCTCGACCTGCGCGGGCGCGCCCGCGTAGTAGCAGGTCCTGCCGTTCACGGGCACGATCGTCACCGAGCGCTCGTTAACGAGGACCCTTAGGTGGTGGC
>MDTG01093828.1_pt1 | contig 22802 bp, 21 predicted proteins | sample 811421 | NCBI WGS metagenome assembly MDTG01 (sample SAMN05326645, study PRJNA326480) | marine metagenome | isolation source: seawater | place: Pacific Ocean: South East | collected 2011
ATGTTAGGTTGGGGTGTTCCAACTTTTGATAGTCATTATGTATACTCTTATTTATTTGAAAGTTCTGGTAGTTGGAATAAAGTTAATTTCAGCAATGCTAGAGTTGATGAATTAGTTGCATCAATGGGTGTTGAAACAGACTTGGATAAAAGAAATGCTATGATTGCAGAAGCTTGGGATATTACTCAAGCTGATGTTACATATCTTCCTTTACATCATCAAGTTGTTAATCAAGCTTCAAAAAGTAATGTCGATGTTCCTATAAGAATGAACAACGAGCCATTATTTAGATTTGCTAACGTAAATTAATTATATTTTAAATTTCTGGCCAGTTTACTGGCCAGAAATAACATCCCATGTACAGTTATTTCTTTAAAAGACTTTTACAATCCGTTCTTGTGATGATTGTTGTAGCATTTGTTTCATTTTCATTATTCAATTTTGTAGGAGATCCAGTAAATAGTATGACAGGTGAAGATGCTTCAGATGAAAGACGAGCTGAAGTTAGAGAAGTACTGGGTTTAAATGATCCGGTTTATATACAATTCTCTAGGTTTCTTGGAAATGTTGTTCAAGGAGATTTTGGTATATCTTATCAGTTAAAAAGAGAGGTATCGGATTTAATTGCAGAGAGAATGCCAGCTACTTTGGAATTAGTTTTTGTATCTGCAATGTTAGCAATAATTACAGGTGTAATTTTGGGAGTATATACAGGAATTCATAGGGATAGTTTCGTTTCTAATTTAATACTTGTTATTTCGCTTGCTGGTGTATCCCTTCCAACCTTTATTATTGGTATTATGTTAATTTATTTATTTTCTGTAATATTAGGAGTTCTCCCTTCTTTTGGAAGAGGCGACGTTACTGACTTAGGTTTTTGGACAACTGGTTTTTTAACTATATCTGGACTTAAAGCTCTAATACTTCCATCAATTACTCTAAGTTTATTTCAGATGACTTATGTGATTAGATTAGTGCGAGCTGAAATGATGGAAATTTTACAAACAGATTATATTAAATTTGCTAAAGCAAGAGGAATTAAAAATAATATTGTAAATTATAAACATGCTCTTAAGAATGGAATGATACCAGTTATAACAATTACTGGAATTAATGTTGGAACATTAATAGCATTTTCAATTATTACTGAAACTGTATTTCAATGGCCTGGAATGGGTTCTCTATTTATAAATGCAGTATACTTCGTCGATATACCAATTATGTCAGCTTATATGATTATGGTTGCTTTTATTTTTGTAATGATAAATTTTATTGTAGATATCACATATTATTTTATTGATCCCAGAATTAGACTTAAAGAAGAAACAGGTTAATAATGTTTTTAAGAACAATAAATAAAATTTATGATACTGACATAGGTTATAGTTTCTTTAATTCTAAAATAGCAATTATTTCATCTACTATCTTTTTTATTATTTTTCTTTGTTCTGCTTTTGCTGAACTGGTTGCGCCATATAACCCCTTTGATCCCGCAACTGTATCTTTAATGGATGCTTTTATACCTCCAATCTGGTCGGAAGGTGGAACAGCTAGTTTTATTTTAGGCACAGATCAACAAGGAAGAGATATGTTTTCAACTATGATTTATGGTTCAAGAATTTCACTTATAGTTGGATTTGCATCTATAATATTTGCTATGATTTTAGGTGTTTTTTTGGGAATTACTGCCGGCTATATTGGCGGCAGATATGAAATAGTCGTAATGCGTTTAACTGATGTGCAGTTAACTATACCAAGTATTCTAATGGCTCTTCTAGTTGATGGTATAGCAAGAGCAATTATTACACGATCAATGCATGATGAAATGGCAATTTATGTTTTAATTTTTGCTATTGGTATTTCTGAATGGCCGCAGTTTGCTAGAGTTTCCAGAGCATCTACATTAGTTGAAAAAAATAAAGAATATGTTTCAGCTTCAAGGATTATAGGATTATCTAATATACTTATAATGTTTAAACATATTCTACCAAACATTCTTCGACCAATTCTAGTTATTGCAACCATTGGATTAGCTTTAGCAATAATAACAGAATCAACTTTGAGTTTTTTGGGTGTGGGAGTTCCACCAACAACACCTTCATTAGGAACACTTATTAGATTTGGAAATAATTTTTTATTTTCTGGTGAATGGTGGATAACGTTTTTCCCAGCAATTTTTTTAATTGTGTTAGCGTTATCGATTAATCTTTTGGGAGATTGGATGAGAGACGCTTTAAATCCAAAATTAAAAAAGAGATGAGTTTTTTAAAAGTTAAAAATTTAAATATAAGTTATCCTACTAGAAAAGAAACAATTATTGCTAGTCAAAATGTTGAATTTACTTTGGAACGCGGCGATATTCTAGGGATAGTTGGTGAGTCAGGATCTGGTAAATCAACTATTGCTAATGCAATAATTAATTTAATTGACCCACCTGGAGAAATCACTGACGGGTCAATAAAAATTGATAATCAAGAACTGATAAATGATGAACAAATCATCCAAAAATTTAGAGGAAAAAAAATTGGTTTTGTTTTTCAAGATCCTCAAACATCTTTAAATCCATTGTTTAAAATAAAAGATCAATTGATTGAAACAATACAAACCCATCTTGATCTTAATTATAAAGAAGCATTTAAAAAATCTATTCAACTTTTGAAAGAGGTGGGAATAGAGAATGCTGAAAAAAGAATTGAAGATTATCCTCATCAATTTAGTGGCGGAATGCGACAGAGAGTTGTTATTGCTTTAGCTATAAGTTGTGAACCAGAATTGATTATAGCAGACGAGCCCACAACAGCTTTGGATGTTAGCATTCAATATCAGATATTAGAGTTGCTCAAAGACCTGACAATAAAACGAAATCTTGGAGTTATAATCATCACTCATGATATGGGAGTTATTGCCGAGACCACGAACAAGGTTATTGTTATGAGGCATGGTGTAATTGTTGAGCAAGGAAATACTCGAGATCTATTAACCAATCCAAAATCAACAGAGGCAAAGAGCTTAGTCATCTCTGTTCCACCCACTAATAAAAAAATTGATAGGTTCAAACTTATTAGTCCGGATGGAAAAGAAATAACATCCACTTCAGCTAATCTTACTAAAAGTATAATAAAAACTTGGGGAGTAAGAGAAAATAAAAATAAAATGTTGTTAAAATTATCTAACGTCTCAAAAATATTTGATGACGGTTCAATTTCCTTCACATTGAATGCATCCAAAGATAATTCACAATCAAAAAATCAATATGATAACGATAAAGTTAGAGCAGTTAATAATGTTTCTTTTGAATTATTTGAAGGAGAGACATTGGGCTTAGTAGGAGAATCTGGCTCAGGAAAGTCAACTATTGCAAAAATTATTACCGGTTTAGTTAGGCCTTCTGAGGGTGATATAAAGTATAATGATATGCCTCTTTATAATTCAAAAAGAAAGTATCAAATTGCACAAAGCAGGGGGCAAATTCAAATGATATTTCAAGATCCATACTCTTCTCTAAATCCAAGATTTAAAGTTAAAGATATTATTTCTGAACCTTTGAAGTTTTTTCAAAAAAAAATAACCAAAAGTGAATTAACTCAGAATGTTTTTGATTTAATTGATATTGTTGGTATGACAAGACAATCATTAGATCGATACCCTCATGAATTTTCAGGGGGGCAGAGACAAAGAATTTCAATTGCTAGAGCTCTAGCTACAAGACCAAGATTGTTAATATGTGATGAACCTACTTCAGCTTTAGATGTAAGTATACAAGCGCAAATATTAAATTTATTAAAAGATATTCAAGATGAATTACACTTAACAATGTTATTTATTAGTCACGATCTACCAGTGATAAGGCAGATGTGTGACAGAATTGCAGTTTTAAAAAATGGGAATCTATGCGAGATTGAAGAAACAGAGAAGCTATTTAATAGTCCGAATCATAATTATACAAGAGAGCTTATCAGATTAATGCCAAAAATTGAGTCAATCTTTCAAAAATAAATTATAAGATTTTATTTATTATCTTTAAGCTAGATCTTCTTTGTAAATAAGTAACACCTATAAGTAAAATAAATGCAAAAACATAAATGTATTCTTTTGGAGGTCTATCAATTGAGCTCACCTCGATTCTTGTTATTTCATCATAAAAATCCACACCTCTTTGTTCTGCGGGACTATTAAAATTCATATTTACAACATCAAAATTATTGTTTTCATTTTTTTCTAACTCAATTCCCACAAGATCTGGAATATTTTTATTTTCACCTGGCTTAATTTCAAATGCAAACATCTTGTAGCGATCACCATATTCCGTGTGTCTGACAACATGAAAACGAACTTTTCGCATTTCTGTATAATCTAGTACAGTTGTTAAATCTTTTTTATAAACTTCATATTCAGGATAAATTCTATTCATAATAAAATCGGGTCTAAACATACTTACAGTGATAAATAACAATACTATTATCTCAAACCACCGTAGACGAGTTAAAAACCAACCTTGTGTAGCGGATGTAAAACAAAAAATTGCAATAAGGGATACAAAGAAAATCATAAGTCCATGCCAAAAACTTGTTACACCTATTAGCAAAAGTTCGTTGTTAAATATAAAAACTATGGGCAAAATCGCAGTCCTAATTTCATAATAAAAGGCTTGAACTCCTGTGCGAATAGGATCTGCTCTTGATATAGCTGAAGCAGCATAAGCAGCTAGACCTACAGGGGGAGTTACATCTGCCATTAATCCAAAATAAAATACATATAAATGGACAGCTATTAGTGGAAGAATTATTCCTGAAGCTCCACCAATTTCTACAATTACATTTGCCATTAATGCGGCAACAACTAAATAATTTGCAGTTGTTGGTAATCCTAATCCTAATATTAAACACAAAACCATTACCATAAGTAGCAATATAATTATGTTACCCCCTGAAATAAACTCTACAACTTCTATCATTGCGTTAGATAAACCAGTAGAACCTACTGCTCCTACAATAATTCCCGCAGTACCTATTGCAATGGCAACATTTGTCATATTCATGGCTCCACGTATCATTCCCCTTGCTATATCTTTTAAACCTTCAAAAATTTGTTTTCCTATTAATGAGGTATTGTGTAGATTTTTAAAATCAATTTTTTGAACAATCATAATAATCATCATTGTCAAAATACTATAAAAAACTGCACTTCCAGCAGTCCAACGCTTAATTATTAAAAGATAAACTAAAATTGCAATGGGAATTAGAAAATGAATTCCAGAGCGGAATGTTTTACCCAACTCTGGAATATCATTTTTTTCCATTCCTTGTAATCCTAATTTACATGCTTCCAAATGAGAAATCCAAAATAATGAAAGATAAACAATTACGGCAGGAATAAAAGCATGGGTGATAACTTGAAAATATGTTATGCCCAACATTTCAGCAATTATAAATGCTGCAGCACCCATAATTGGAGGCATTATCTGACCATTTACTGACGCTGCGACTTCTATTGCACCTGCCTTGGTTGCAGGAAATCCAGTTTTCTTCATTATAGGAATTGTAAAAGTTCCAGTTGTGACAACATTTGCTATTGAAGAGCCAGATATCATTCCTGTTAATCCAGACGCTAATATTGCTGCTTTGGCTGGTCCTCCTCTAAACTTTCCTACTAACGCAACAGCTAAACTTAAAAAATATCTTCCTCCCCCAGCATAATCAAGCATTGAACCAAATAAAACAAACAAAAAAACAAAACTTACTGAAACTGATATTGGAATACCAAATATAGCCTCTCCTCCAAACCAGTGGTATCCTACTAACCTCTTCAATGATAACCCTTGGTGAGAAATCAATTCAGGCATACTTTGTCCAAAAATTGAGTAAATTAAGAATATACTTGCAACTACCACTAAAGGAATACCTATAGCTCTTCTAGTTGCCTCAAGAAGTAAAATAATACCTATAGCACCTATCACAAGTTCAGTAGGAAATTTAATGATACTATTAAATATACTTATTTCTGAGATTAATAATATTCCATTTCTGTCAACGAGTTCTTTATAATTAATAAAAAGATAGAGAGCACACATCAAACCCGTTATTGCCAAACCAAAACTTAGTATTGTGATTTTTTTATTTCTATCTTTCTTTAAAAAAGGAAATGATAAAAAAGCAATTAAAAGAGCAAAACCAAGATGTATTGCTCTAGCTGGTACATCAATAAAAACTCCGAATCCCACAATATATGGAAGAGGTGATGCGTACCAAAGTTGAAATAAGGACCATGAGAAGGCAATAATAGCTACAAATTTTAATTGCCATCCAGAGAGAATTCTAGCCCTACCCTCAATTTCACCAACCTTTTTTACTATTTCTGAATTTTGGCTATCCATAATAAAAAAGCCCGCCTCTCAAATTTACTAAGAAGCGGGCTATTATCTAATTAATTACATCCAACCTTGTTCTTTATAGTATTTTACAGCACCATCATGAAGAGGGGCAGAAAGACCATTAGAAATCATTTGTTTTGGATCTAAATTTTTGAAAGCAGGGTGTAGCTTTCTGAAATCATCAAGATTTTCAAACACTGCTCTTACAACTTCATAAACAATATCATCACTTACATCTGCACTTGATACAAATGTTGCCATTACTCCGAAAGTTACGGCATCGTTCTTTTGTGAAGAATAAAATGCTCCAGCTGGGATATTTGCAAAAGCATAAAAAGGATTATCATTTACAAGTTTCTTTTCGATATCTGAATCAAGATTTACAAAGTGTGCACCACATCCATCTATCGCTTGACCTATTGCTCCGTTTGGAACACCAACAGTATAACCTATTGCATCAACCTTACCATCACAAAGGGCACCTACTTGTTCTGAAGATGTTAATTCTGTTGCTTGTTTAAAATCACTAACACTTGTTCCATGTTTTTCCATAAGAACTTCCATAGTTCCACGTTGACCTGAACCTGGATTTCCTATGTTAACAACTTTACCTTTTAAATCAGACCAAGATTTTATCCCTGACCCTTTTCCGGCAATAAGTTGGAATGGTTCTGGATGAACAGAGAAGACTGCTCTTAAGTTTTTAAATTGATTACCTTCCCATTTAGAAGAGCCATTCACAGCATGATATTGCCAATCTGATTGTGCAACGCCAAACTGTAACTCACCTTCTTTTATTTGCCCTATATTATAGTTTGATCCACCAGTAGAAGGTGCAGCACACCTTATTCCATGTTTTCTTCCTTCTTTTCTTCCTTCTGCAGCTTCTTTATGTACCATTCTGCATACTGAATTTCCAACAACAAAGTATACGCCTGTAGGTCCACCTGTACCGATAGAAATGAAATCTGCAGCTACCACAGTTGAAACTGGTAACGAAAAAGTTGTTAAAACTGCTATAGATGCTAAAATTGAAATTAAAGATTTTTTCATAATTTCCTCCTTTTTTGTGCGCGAAATCCCGTAATGAATTGATAAATTTAGACAATAATCGATTGAATGTCTATTCAATTACAATATAAATTAATGGTAATATTCAATTGCAATATAAATTAATAGTAAAATGACCAAAATAAGAGAAAACCTAGCCAATATTAAAGCCTCTTCCACATTAGCTATCAATGAATATTCAAAAAAACTTGAGAGTGAAGGTAGAGAAATTTTTAAATTTGGATTAGGTCAGTCACCATTTCCAATCCCAGAGGTAATGGTTAATGAATTAAAAAATAATGCTCACCAAAAAGATTATCTAAGTGTTGCAGGTTTAAAAGAATTAAGAGAGTCTATTGCTAAATATCATTCTTATAAAAATAAAAATATATATAATGAAAAAAATGTTATAATTGGACCTGGATCAAAGGAATTGATCTTCCAACTTCAATTGGTTATTGATGCAGAATTAATATTACCAATACCAAGTTGGGTTTCATATGAGCCCCAAGCTAATATTGTTAAGAATGATGTTATTTGGATAGAAACTAATTTTGAAGAAAATTGGCATTTGACTCCTGAAAAATTAGAAAATCAATGTAAAACAAATAAAGATAAAGAAAAATTATTAATTTTAAATTCCCCTAATAATCCATCCGGTACTATTCACCCAGATTTAGAAGGATTGTCTAAGATTGCAAAAATGTATAAAGTAATAGTAATCTCTGATGAAATATATGGTGAACTTTCTTATAGCGGTTCGTATCAATCAATATCACATTATTATTCTGAAGGCACTATAATAACTAGTGGGATAAGTAAATGGTGTGGTGCTGGGGGTTGGCGCCTTGGAGCAGCTATATTTCCAAATGAGCTTTCCATCATAAAAAGAGCCATGGAACCTCTAGCAAGTGAAACATTTAGTGCAGTTAGTTCTCCAATTCAATTTGCCACTATAAAAGCATATTCAGAAGATCATTCAAACTATATAAGCATTACAAGAAAAATATTTATATCCATTAGTAATTTTATTCATCAAAAGTTAACTTTTGTAGGAGTAAAATGTCTCAAAGCAGAGGGAGGTTTTTATATGTTATGTGATTTCACTTCAGTTTTAAAAAAAACAACAGCAATTAATTCTAGTAAAAAACTCTGCAATATTCTTCTTGAAGAAATTGGTTTTGCAATGCTACCAGGATCAGATTTTGGATTTAAAGAAAATTATTTAATTTGCCGGATTGCATTTGTTGATTTTGATGGAAAGAATGCTATTAATGTTGCGTCTCAAAATAAAGAAATTGATGAAAGATTTATTAGAGAAAATTGTCCAAAAATACATAAAGGAATAGAAAAATTAATAAATTGGATAATAAAAAATCAATGATAATTAGAAGTGCTTACAATACATTTTGGTGCTTGATTGGTTGCAGCATTGGTGATTTTGGTACAATTTATTTTTTTCAAATTAATGATTTTCAAACACCCACTCTAATCATTATGATTATAGCTATAATTAATGGTTTAATTACAAGTATAATATTTGAAACAATAACTTTGTTAAATCAAATGAGATTGAAAGAGGCCTTTAAAACAGCTTTTGGTATGAGTTTTATTTCTATGCTTGTAATGGAAATTACTATGAACATTTGTGATTGGTTTATCACCGGGGGTGCATATATATATTGGGAAATAATTCCAATATTATTAATTACTGGATTTTTAGCAGCGTGGCCATACAATTACTGGATGCTAAAAAAATACAATAAAGAATGTCATTAAAATTAATGAAAGGTGTACTCTTAAATGGACATGGAGGTTTTGACAAACTTGAATATAAAGAAAATATACCTATTCCAGAAATCAAGGATGATGAAGTGCTTATTAAAGTTCATGCAGCAGGTATTAATAACACAGATATAAACACACGAATAGCATGGTATTCAAAAAATAATATATTAGGCAATTCAATAGAAATTGGTGAAAAAGGAATAAATAATCATGTTTATAATGATGGATCTTGGGGTGGCGAAGGAATTCAATTTCCAAGAATTCAAGGAATAGATGCGTGTGGAGAAATCGTTGATGTTGGTAAGTTAATTGATAAGTCTCGTATTGGGGATAGGGTAATAGTTAATCCTTGTATGAAAATTAATAGTAATTATATTTTCTTTGGTTCGGAAATAGATGGGGCCTTTGCAGAATATACTAAAGTAAAAAATGATTTTGCTTTAAAGATAAATAGTAAATTTACTAATACAGAACTTGCTTCATTCCCATGCTCTTATTCAACAGCGGAAAATATGTTGTTAAAAACTAATCTTATAAAAGGAGAACATATTTTAATTACCGGTGCTTCTGGAGGTGTGGGCTCTGCAAGTATACAACTTGCCAAAATTCGTAACGCTAAGATTAGTGTAATTAGTGAGATTGAAAAATTTAATGATTTGAAATTATTGGGAGCAAATTCTACTTTTACTAGAAGCCAACTTAATCATATACAAGATAATTCTGTTGATGTTGTAATTGATTTAGTAGGTGGAAATTATACTAATCAATTAATTAATAAATTAAAATATTTTGGACGTTATGCAACAGCCGGTGCAGTTAGTGGCCCTATTGCAAACATAGATATAAGGACTGTATACTTAAAAGATTTATCATTGTATGGTTGTACAGTATTAAGAAGTAATGTTTTTCCTAATCTTATTTCTTATATTGAAAAAAATGAAATCCAACCCTTGGTTAAAAAAACTTTTTCTCTTGATAATATTGTAGAAGCTCAGAGATATTTTTTAAATAAAAAATTTGTTGGAAAAATTGTTTTAACAACTTATTAGTATTGTAATCCACATATTCACTTATTATTCACAACCTATTCACTTTTTTATACAATAAATTTTATATTTATTTAAATTATAGGTTGGACTTTATTTAGCATAAATTGTACTTTGTTCATGATTGATGTTTGCAAAAACATTAATTGGGAAGTCTTGGGGAAACCTTTGATTTCTTGATAAGGGAGGAAACAACCTTTTCAAAAAACGGTCTAATAGCAATATTGGACCGTTTTTTTTTATTTTTTATCCATATTTAAATCATAATAATCATTGACTTTTGAGGCTTTTTTAATAAATAAGAACAAATATAGAACAAAAGTATTTGAACAATCTAAAAATAATGGGCCAATTAAAAACAATAAAATTCTCTGAATTTTTAAAAGATAAGAAAATAGAAATACCAGTTTTTGTTGATAAGGTGTCTGCTGGATTTCCTTCCCCGGCATCTGATTATATTGAGCATAAACTTGATTTAAATAATTATCTTATTTCTAATCCTGCTGCCACTTTTATTGTGAAAGCAAGTGGAACATCTATGATTGATGCAAATATTCAGTCTGGAGATCTTCTTATTGTAGATAAAAGTTTGACTCCAAAAAATAATAGTATTGTGATCGCATCTATATTTGGTGACTTAACCGTTAAAAGATTGAAAAAGAAAAATAAAGCTATTTTTCTTGTCGCCAATAATACTAATTATCCAAGCTTTGAAATCAAAGAAGAAACTGATTGCTTTATTTGGGGTGTTGTAACTTATGTCATTCATTCAACAAACAATAGATAAAAACTATTATAGATCTTCAAAGCAACTATTTGCTTTAATTGATTGCAATTCTTTTTATGCTTCTTGTGAAAGAATTTTCAATACTAAGATAATAAAAAAACCTGTTGTTGTGCTCTCAAATAATGACGGATGTATTATTGCACGTTCTGATGAAGCAAAAGAGTTAGGCATTCAAATGGGAGAACCTTTTTTTAAAGCAAAAGATATAATTACAAAAAATAAAGTTAATGTTTTTTCATCAAATTATTCTTTATATGGAGACATTTCTAATAGAGTTATGGAAGTCCTCTCTACTTTTTCTCCAGAAATAGAGATTTATTCTATTGACGAAGCATTTTTGAAATTTGATGGATTCAATGAAAAAAAAATAGATGATCACTGTAAAAAAATTCGTGATACAATAAAACAATGGATAGGAATTCCTGTAAGTGTTGGGGTTGGACGCACTAAAACATTAGCTAAGGTTGCGAATCACTTAGCCAAAAAAAATAAAGAAAAAAAAGGCATTTCAATTCTTTTAGAAGAAAAGGAAATTAAACAAGAATTAAGTACTTTAGATGTCAAAGATATATGGGGAATAGGAAAAAAATTATCAATTTTTCTTAAAAGTAATGAAATTTATTCAGCTTTTGATTTTCTTCAAAAAGAAAGAGGATGGGTTAGAAAAAATATGGGTGTTATAGGGGAACGTATAGTTATGGAGCTTTTAGGTTTATCTTGCTTAGCTCTAGAAATGATTCCTAACTCAAAGAAGAATTGCTGTGTTTCAAGATCATTTGGTTATCCGATTGAAACATTTGAAGATTTAAGTCAATCTGTTGTCAATTATGCAACAAGGGCAGCAGAAAAACTCCGTGAAGATAATTTAGTTACAAATGTTATGAGTCTGTTCTTATTGACAAACTATTTTAACAAAAAAGATTTACAGTATTCAAACTCTCTAAAAATACAAATTGATTATCTAACAAATGATACTGTCGTGATTGTTAAAAAAGCATTGGAAGGTTTAAAAAAAATATATAGACCTGGATACAAATATAAAAAAGCAGGTATTATTATGCTGAACCTTTCTCAAGAATCTAATATTCAAGGGCTATTTGAATTCAATAAAGAAAAGTCATTATCGCTTATGAAATCATTTGATTCCATAAATTTACGTTATGGAAGTTCTACTATCCATACAGCTGCTGAGGGAATTAACAAACTATGGTCTATGCAAAGACAAAAAATGTCACCTTGTTACACAACTCGATTTAATGAATTATTGAAAGTAAATCTATGATTGAAAATTCAAATTAAAAAAAATTTCATTTTTTGGATTCAAGAAGCTTTTTCTTCAAAAGAGAGATTCCATGAATTTTTTTATGTTCATAGGATTTCTTAAAGGCCTCTAATTGCCAACCAGATAATCGGCTTTCTAACTCTTTAAGATTGTTAATTTTCCATTCATCGGTTGTACTTTCATTTTTCCATAACTGTTTATCAGAATTTGATCGCCCACATCCATAGCAATAGCCTGAAACAGGGTCAGTTCTACAAACCGTTATGCATGGTGAAATAATATGTGATTCCATTTGATGTATTTAATGCTTTTTTTTGTAAAAACAAATATCTAATTTTTTTTTTCTGACATATATTGAAAAAATTAAAAAAAATGTTGAAAAAAGTTAGTAAAGAATCAATAAATCAAGCATATGCAAGGATAAAAGGACACATTGTAAATACGCCTTTAATTTCAATAAATAGCATAAATGATAAATTTAACTCCAAAGTTTTTTTTAAATTAGAGTCCGAACAAAAAACAGGATCTTTTAAGATAAGAGGAGCTTTAAACAAACTTTTGCAATTAACATCAGCTGATAAAAAAAAAGGTGTAATAGCATATTCATCTGGAAATCACGCCCAGGCAGTATCATACGGATGTAAACTTTTAGGTATAAATTCAATGATAGTAATGCCAAAAGATGCGCCAAAAATTAAAATATTAAAAACGAAAAAAAATGGAGCGGATGTGATTTTTTACGATAGATTGACACAAAGCAGAGAAAAGATAGCAGAAGATTTGGCAAATAAAACTGGAAGGGTGCTTGTCAAACCTTTTGACGATCAAGATATTATTAGTGGTCAAGGAACTATAGGACTCGAAATTTACAATGAGTTGAGACGAAAAGAAATAGAACCCGATGTTCTACTATGTTGTTGTAGTGGAGGTGGATTAATTGCGGGAATATCTACATATTTGAAAAACTATTTTTCAAAATTATCAATCTATTCGGTTGAACCTCAATATTATGATGATATGAAAAGATCACTTGAAAGAGGAAGATTAGTTTCAATAAACCCAACTCACAATACATTGTGCGATGCTTTAACATGCAAAACTCCTGGAAAATTAACATTTGAAATAAATAAAAAAAAATTATCTGGAGGATTTGTTGTTAATGATAGTGAAGTAAAAAAAGCAATACGTCTTTTAAGCAAAGAGCTTAATATTATATCTGAACCTGGAGGCGCTGCATCCGTAGCTAGTTTTTTAAAAAATTACAAAAACTTTCAAGAAAAGGTAGTAATTATAATTGTTTCTGGCGGCAATATTGACAGCACACTTTTTAAAAAAATAATAAACAATAATGAATAATAGAATAAAAAAAATTCAAGAGTATTTAAAGAATAATAAATTTGATGCTTTTTTTGTCCCAAGAGAAGATCAATATTTAAATGAATATTTGCCAAGTGCATTTGAACGTTTAAAGTGGCTAACAAATTTTTCTGGATCTTCAGGAATTGCAATAATTTTAAAAAAAAAATCACCAATATTTACTGATGGACGTTATACAATTCAAATAAATCAGGAAGTGAATAAAAATTTATTTTCAGTTTTTCATATAAATGAGTTTAATTCTTGGATTAAAAAAAATTTATTTAATTATACCATTGCTTTCGACCCATGGCTTTTTTCAATACATAAATTTAATTCTATCAAAAAAAATTTATCATATAATAAAATTAAATTTATACAATTAACTAAAAACCCTATAGATACACTATGGCAAAATAGACCACCTCTTCCAAAAACTAAAGCTTATTTGCATCGCATAAACTATACAGGAGAATCAGTAATTAAAAAAATTCTAAAAACACAAAAAATTATAAAAAGAAAAAAATCTGACTATTTGCTATTAACATCAATTGATTCTATAGCTTGGCTTTTAAATTTAAGAGGAAATGATATTGATTATACTCCTTTAAATCTAGCTTATGCATTAATACCTAATAAAGGAAAGATTATCTTATATATAAATAAAAAAAAGATTTCTCAAAAAATTATAAAACACTTTTATTCAAGTGTAGTTTTTAAAAATGATTCGGAAATAATTGATATCTATAAAATTATACCAAAAAAATCAATAGTTGGGATAGATATAAAAAAGACACCATACGTTTTCAAAACTATTTTTTCAAAAAATAGTATTAAAATTAGATATTTTGACGATCCTTGTTACAAATTAAAATCAGTTAAAAATAAAATTGAATTAGAGGGAGCAAGAAAGGCAAACATAAGGGATGGAGCTAGTTTAACAAAATTTTTGTATTGGATAGCAAAACACAAAAAATTAAAAAGTATAGACGAAATGTTAGCTGAAAGAAAATTACTTCAAATTAGAAAAAGAAATGAGTATTTTGTTTCTCCTTCTTTTTCTACCATATCTGCTTTTGGAGCTAATGCCTCAGTGCCTCATTATAGAGTTTCAAGAAAAACTAATGTTAAATTTTCTAAAGATAGTTTATATTTAGTAGATTCAGGAGGTCAATATTTTGATGGAACTACTGATATAACAAGGACAATTACTCTAGGCAAACCAACAAATGAACAAAAAGATAGATTTACTAGGGTGTTAAAGGGGCATATCGCGCTTTCTACATTTATTTTTTCAAAAAAAACCAAAGGATCTGATTTAGATTATTTAGCAAGGCAATTTCTTAAAAAAATTAATTGCGATTATGATCATGGAACAGGGCACGGGATAGGCAGCTTTCTATCTGTACATGAGGGCCCTCAAAGGATTTCAAAACTGCCAAGAAAACACGACTGTTTTTTAAAAAATGGAATGATATTATCAAATGAACCAGGATATTATAAAAAAAATGAATATGGCATAAGGATTGAAAATTTAATAATAGTTAATAAATTAAAAAATAATAAACTTAAATTTGAAACGATTAGTTGGGCTCCGTTGGACAAAGAAATGATTTTATTGCAAATGCTTACAAAAGCTGAAATTAATTGGATAAACAGTTATCATAAAAAAGTTTATAATAAAATTAACAAACATTTAAATTTAAAAGAAAAAAATTGGCTAAAAAATATAACAAAACCTATATGAAAAATAAATAATGTATCTTGTTTTAACACAATGTTTCGCAAGTCGAATAGGAGGTATTGAAGATTTAATGACTAATTTTGCTTTAACTCTTGCAAGTAGAGAAAATGTCAAAGTTTTTGCTGATCAAAATTTAATTGCGCAAGATGAAATTTTTGATAAGAAAAATATAAATTCTATAGAAGTATTTAGGTATGGAGGAATAAAATTTTTTAGACAAAGAAAAAAATCTAAAGATATAAAGATTTTTATTGAAAATAATGAAATTCAAGCAATAATTTCTGATACTTGGAAAAGTTTAGAGCGTTGTATTGATTATCTTAAAGATAAAAAAATAAAAACTGTCTGCCTAGCTCATGGAAATGATATAATTTTTAAAGATGAAAGACGAAAAGAAAGAATTTTAAATGTTTATAATAAAGTTGATAAGATTATTGCAAATTCTAGATATACCTCTGATTTGATAAAAACATTAAATATTGAAGATCAAAAAATTTTTATTGTCAATCCAGGAGCAAAAAATTTAGATGAAGTGAATGCATCAAATAACTTCAATTTTGAAGGTAATCCTATCTTGTTCACTTTGGCGCGATTAGAAAAAAGGAAGGGTCATCAAAAGGTTTTAGAGGCATTAAAAAAACTCAAAGATGATTTTCCGAATATACAATATATTATTGCAGGCGAGGGAAGTGAAAAAAAGAATTTGGTTAATCTTACAACAAATTTAGATTTAACTGAAAGTGTTTTTTTTGTCGGAAGTGTAAATCAAAGCCAAAAAAAAGAAATATTCAATCATTCAACTTTAATGGTTATGCCAACGACAAATGAAGTCTCAATGGGTTCTATAGAAGGTTTTGGAATTTCATATATTGAAGCAGCAATGGCTGGTTTGTGTTCAGTTGCAACTGATAATGGTGGTGTGAGCGATGCAATTATTAATAATGAAACTGGCTTACTATTAAAACCCAATGATGATTTATATTCTTCTCTCAAAAATATTTTATCTGATAGTAAAAAAATAAAACTTTTCAATCTTCAAGCTAAAAAAAGAGCATTAGAAGACTTTAATTGGGATGTAGTAATAGAAAAATATTTAAATATTATAAGAAATTAATTTTTATCAAAATATTTTTTTAAGATATTATAATATATATTTTCTAGTTTTTGAATTTCTTTGATACTCACATTCTCATCTACTTTATGAAGCGTATTATTAACAATACCTAATTCTAGCACTCTACAATAATCCTTTATGAACCTTGCATCAGAAGTGCCCCCATCTGTTCCCAATATTACTTTTTGATCATTGGTATTTTCACATACTTCTGAAACTATATTTACTAAAGTATTAGGTTCGGTTAAAAAAGATTCACCAGTAATTTCTTGACGTAATGAATAACTTATATTTTTCTCATTGTGAGATATAGCCTGGATTTTTTCGTTAAGGAGTTTATTTAATGATTGCCCAGTATGTAAGTTGTTAAATCTAATGTTTATAGTTACCTGAACTGTTTCAGGTATCACATTTGAGGCAGTATTTCCCACATCAATTGTTGCAATTTGCAAAGAAGAAGGGAGAAAGTGTTCATTACCTTCGTCTAATGGATTAGCCATAATATTCTGAAGAACTTTAATTAAAAAGTGTATAGGGTTTTTAGCACGATTTGAATTTGCAGTGTGACCTTGAACTCCTTTAATTTTAAGATAAAAATTTGTTGATCCTCTTCTGCCTATTTTAATTTTATCACCCACCGTATTATTTGCTGTTGGCTCTCCAACAATACAATCATCTATTTTGATTTTGCTTGTTTTAGTCCATTCCATAATCTTTTTTGTGCCATTTATAGCATCCTTTTCTTCATCATTTGTAATTACAAAGGATATCTTTCCTCCAAAATTTTCTCCGTATTTTTTTACAAATCGATGGGTTGCACTTATAAAACAAGCTACAGCACTTTTCATATCCTCTGCCCCTCTACCGTAAAGTCTTTCATCAATAATTTCTGCATCAAAGGGCTTATGTGTCCAGGAGTTTGTATCCCCGATTGGAACTACATCAGTATGTCCAGCGAAAGCCAAGTGTTTTCCTTTACCACCTATACTAGCAAATATGTTTTTTACATTATAAGAATTTTCAGATGAAAATTCTAAAACTTCGCATTCACATCCAAAACTTTCAAGATGACTTTTAACACAATCAATAACACCATTGTCTTCAGGAGTTATACTCGCACATTTGATTAGTGATTGCGTTAATACTACAGGATCGTGATCAATATTTTTCATCAATCTCTTAAAAGATCATTGATTGAAGTTTTTGATCGAGTTTTTTCATCGACTTGTTTAATTATTACAGCACAATTTAATGAGGGTGCAAGTGGGTTTTTTTTATCTGGTAATGAGCCAGGTACAAGAACAGAATAAGGAGGTATTTTACCGTAAGTAATTGCTCCTGTTTTTCTATCAACTATTTTTGTAGATTGCCCTATGTACATTCCCATACTGAGTACTGACCCTTCTCCTACTATTACTCCTTCAACTACCTCAGACATTGCTCCTAAAAATACATTGTCTTCTATAATAGTTGGCAAGGCTTGTGCTGGCTCTAAAACACCACCAACTCCACTTCCAGCAGATATATGACAATTTTTGCCAATTTGACAGCAAGAGCCCGCTCTAGAAAATGTATCCATCATTGTGCCAGTGTCAATATATGCACCTATATTAACAAAGCATGGCATCAAAACTACATTTTTAGCAATGAAAGATCCTTTTCTGACAGGTGTATTTGGTACCATTCTAAAACCTGCTTTTTCGAAATCTTCCTTTCCCCATCCAGCAGTTTTACCTTTGAGAAGATGGGACTTATCAAACCAAGAACTGTATGGTCCAGATAAAGCCTCCATACCATGAATTCTAAAACTTAACATTATAGCTTTTTTAATATATTGTTGAGTAATCCAATTTCCATCAATCTTTTCTGCTACTCGTAGTTTTCCTTGATCAAGATTTTCTATTATTTGGTTTATTGCATTTATTATTAATTCATCAGATTTTGAAGTGATTTTTTCTTTATTTTCCCATGCATCATTTATAATTTTTTTTAGATTTTCCATTATTCTTCCTTGATAATTGAATTTAACCATAAAGGCAAATCTGTTGTTTCATAATCTAAATATTTTTTGGAACTTTTTATATCATCACTATAGTTTTCTTTCCCAACGTCTATCCAAACAGTTGTAAATCCAATTTTAGATGCGGGAACAAGATTTCTTGCTATATCATCAAACATAATAGTTTTTTTTGGATCAATATTATTAGATTTAACAAGCATTTTATAGGGCTCTATATCAGGTTTTGGAATATAATTTGCATCTTTTATGTCAAAAATTAAATCAAAGATATTCTCAATATTTAGTCTTCTAATTACTTCATTTGCATGTTGTTTATTTGCATTGGTATAGATAATTTTTTTTCCATTTAATCTAATCAAACCTTCTTTTAAATTTTGGTTTGGTTTAATTATTGAATAATCAAGCTTGTGAACTTCGTTTAAAAAATCCTCAGGATCTATTTTATATTCATCCATTAAACCCTTAAGTGTTGTTCCATAATGGCGAAAAAATTTTTTTTGTACTTTTTTTGCTTCAGATATTTCTAATTTTAAATGACGAGATATAAATTCCCCCATTAGTTTATCCACTTGATCAAATATGCCTGTTTCAGCGGAATAAAGTGTATTATCTAAGTCGAAAACCCAAGTATCATATTTTGTTAAAATCATTTTGAAGCTATTTCATATATTTTTTTTTGAAGATTTGTAATACCATTATTTTTTTTAGCACTTACAAAAAATAATATTTCATCTTCATAAGAATAATTTTTAAAAATATTCAACACTAATTGCGTATTTTTTTCAATGATATTTTTTGAACATTTATCTATTTTAGTTAAGATTATACTAAAGGATAAAATTTTTTCTATAAAAAAATTGATTGTATCTATATCAGTTTTTTTTAAACCAACTTTACCATCAACTAGTAAAAAAATATGTTTTAAATTCTCTCTTTTTACTACATATTCATTAATCAATTTAAATAATTCTAGTTTTATTTTACGAGATAATTTCGCATACCCATATCCCGGAAGGTCAACTAAGTATATTTTTTCACCAACCGAAAATAAATTTAATGATTGTGTTCTTCCTGGAGTTTTACTTGTTTTAGCAATATTTTTTTTTCTGGTTAATTTATTTATTAAACTAGATTTGCCAACATTAGATCTTCCAATAAAACATACTTCAGGCTTTAAATATTTTGGAATTTTTTCATAATTTAAATATGAACCTATAAATTCTGTTTTTAAAAAAAAATTATTGAGTGATTTATGACCTTTTTCCATAAATTTAACTTTTACGATTTAATAATTTTTCGTTGAATTATCCATTGCTGTAATATTGATAATATGTTGTTTACAGACCAATATAAAACTAATCCAGCTGCAAATCCTGCCAAAATAAAAGTGAAAACAATTGGCAAAAATGTAAATATTCTTGCCTGCATGGGATCTGTAGGTGCAGGATTAAGTTTTTGTTGCAAATACATACTAAGTCCCATTATTATTGGAAGAACCCCAATGTTTATAATAGATAAATATGAAGGAACATTCCAATCAATTAATCCAAATAAGATCAATATACCTGCTGGATCAGGTGCGGATAGATCGTGAATCCATCCATAGAATGGCGCATGATACATTTCTATAGTTACAAAAAGAGTTTTGTATAATGCGAAAAAAATAGGAATTTGTAAAAGAATAGGTAAGCACCCAGCTACTGGATTTGCTCCCTCTTTTTTATAAAGTGCCATTAATTCTTGCTGCATTTTTTGTCTGTCATCACCATAAGCTTCTTTTAGTCTTTGCATTTCAGGCTGTAGTTTTTTCATTTTAGCCATTGATTTGAATGATGCTTGCGCAAGAGGAAAAAGAACTAATCTCATTAAAATTGTAAATCCTATTATTGCTAATCCGAAATTACCAACTTTATTATAAAACCAATTAATCGCATAAAAAATCGGTTTAGTTAAAAAACTAAACCAACCCCAATCAACTACATCAGTAAATCTAGTTATATTTTGATTAGTTTCGTAATCTTTTAATATACTAACTACTTTTGCCCCTGCAAAAAGTTTACCACTATATTTTATAGAACTGTTAGAATTAATAGTTATTAAATTACTTGCATAACCTGCTCTAAAATCATCAAAATCATTATTTTTGCTGTATCTATAATTGATATTAATATCTTCATTTTGTTCAGGTATTAGAGCTGTTAGCCAATATTTGTCAGTAAAGCCCAACCATCCGCCCTTTGATTTTTTATCGCAATATTCACCTTTAATTTTGTTTTGAGAAGCACAATCATCAATCATGTCATCATAGTCTTTTTCTAACAATTCCTCATTAGTCATACTTATTAATCCTTCATGAAGAATGAAAAAACCTATTGTTTCAGGTTTATTAATTCTTTTTATAAATCTATAAGGAAATAAATTAATATTTTTATTAGAATTATTAATTATTTCTTGTTCTATCACAAACAGATAATCTTCATCTATGGATATATGTGTATTAAAAGTAATTTGTTGATTATTTTTCCAGCTTAATGTTATTGGGTTTGAAGGAGATAATATATTTGATGAACTTGACCAAATAGTTTCATTATTTGGGAGTTCTATATTGTTTACATTATTTGTAAGTTCCTTCCATCCCATTTCAAGATAATAGGGATTTTTAGTTCCACTTGGAGATAATAATTGAATGTTATTTGAATTTTCATCAAGACTGACTTTATATTTTGTTAATATCAAATCATCTATAATTGCACCTTTTAAATTTATTGAACCCTCTAAACTTTGGCTGGAAATTTTAACCCTTTTTTCGTCAGAAATTATTTCTTCTCTTGTCTTAATTTTTTCTATTGTTAATGTTTGAACCTGATCAATGGACGTAATAGTAGTGGAGCTTTCACTGATATCAATATTTTCATCTGGTACAATCATAGTTTGTTGAGGAAAAAATATTTGAAACACAATAATTATTGCTACAGAAATTACGATTGCTAAAATTAGATTTTTTTGATCACCCATTTTGTCTACTTTTCCTTTATAACTGGATCATAACCTTTTTTCCCTAGAGGATGACATTTCAGTATTCGCTTTATAGATAAATATGATCCTTTTATTAATCCTAATTTTTTTATTGATTCTATTGAATATTCAGAACAAGTTGGCAAAAATCTGCAATTAGAACCAATTAAAGGTGAAAGAAAAAACTGATAAAATTTTATTGTACTAATTAAGATATTTATTAATAATTTATTTATTTTACTTAAAATATTGTTCATTTTTTTATTACTAATTCTCTAAATTCTTTTTCAAGTTCTTTAAAGGGAGTATTAAATAAACCTTTTTTTGCACTAAAAACATAAAAAAAATTCTTTCTTTTCAATTTTAGCATGTTCCTTTTTGTCAATTCACGCATAATTCGTTTAGCTTTATTTCTTTTGACAGCATTTCCCAAATTTTTTGTAACTTTGTATCCAAATTTATAATTATCATTAAGATTTTTGTCATATAGTTTTTTAATACTAAAGTTATTGGAGGATGAGAATTTGCCATACTTATGAATTTTTATGAAATCAATTTTTTTTTTAATTATATGAATTTTTTTGGCCATAAAGCCTTTTTAATTTAAGTACTTAATCTTTTTCTGCCTCTAGCTCTTCTGCTGGCAATTATCTGTCTCCCAGTTTTTGTTGCCATACGAGATCGAAATCCATGTCTTCTTTTTCTTACTAATTTACTTGGTTGGTATGTTCTTTTCATTTTACTTATATTTTATCGAACATATACGAATATCATTTAAGTATGTCAAATTCATTATTTAATTAAAATCAGTGATTTCTAAATTTTTTGAACAAAATATGTGTTATCTTAATTAATTTACAAATATATTAATAATAATTTGATATTTTGTGTGCCTGCAACTCAATTGGATAGAGCACCAGACTTCGGATCTTATATGGATCACTTTGAATTAGCACGCCTCAAAGCTAAAGAATGGTTATTAATAGCATCACAGGGAAAAGATCCTTGTAAAAAATATTTAAAGAGTTACTAAAAGAACTTGAATTTTTTTTGAAAGACCGAATAAATTAGATTTTTCTCATGCTGTTTAAGAAGTTGTACAAATTTAAATTGCTTTTAATAGTTATTTTTTTATTATCATTAAAATCATCTTTTGCTGATAATAAACTTTTGATGATAACTGCTGATTATTGTGTTTACTGTCAAATTTGGGAAAAAGAAATTGGTAAA
>MDTG01045748.1_pt1 | contig 22801 bp, 21 predicted proteins | sample 811421 | NCBI WGS metagenome assembly MDTG01 (sample SAMN05326645, study PRJNA326480) | marine metagenome | isolation source: seawater | place: Pacific Ocean: South East | collected 2011
ACATAAAAGTTTCCAATAAGATACATTGCTGCTTCACCATTAATTTGTGGTGCTTGCGCATCCTGCCATGAGAATGAAGCGTGATCTTCAAGGAAATATCCTGGATCGATTAATTCTCTCCAATGATCAAATACAGCATCTAATCTTGGATCTTCATAACTAACTTTACCAGCAGTTAAATCCATATGGAACTTATATCCATTGATTCTTAAGTTTAGATAATCAAACCATCCACCAGCTGTCCAAAGATATTTAGTACCAATGGTTATCGGAGTAATGCCATTCTTTTTAAGCATAGCACATACCCATTTAAATTCTTCCCAATTTCTTGGAACATTTAAGCCTAAGTTATCAAAAAGATCTTTTCGATAATATACTCCCCACTGATAGTATCCCCAAGGAACACCATATTGTTTTCCATCAACAGTTAAAGCTCCTTTGGTAGATGCCATTGAGTCATTAAGACCTGCATCTGCCCAAACATCACTAACATCTTGGAATAAATCTTGATCAACAAAAAACTTCATTCTGTTTCCAGCAAACCAAATAGCAACATCTGGCGCTTCAGCAGTAAGAAAGTTTCTAATTGCAGTTTTATAAGCCTCATGTTCAAATTCATTTACAACAACTGTAACTTCTGGATGGGCAGCTCTAAATGCGTCAACATAAGCATCAAAAGCTGCTTTTGAAGACTCGCCTGATTGGTTAGAGTTAACTACTAAAGTACCAGCAGAAGCGGCAGTTGAAATAAACAAAATTATTAAAGTTAATAATTTTTTCATTTTTCCTCCGAATAAAATATTAATTAATATTGAAAATAGTTACAACTATTAGAGATAAAAAAAAACAGTTAATTTTGATTTTTTGCAATAAAAAATCAATAATGGTGGGCCCTCGAGGACTTGAACCTCGGACCACTCCGTTATGAGCGGAGCGCTCTAACCAACTGAGCTAAGGGCCCTAAATGAGCCTAATATACGGCTTATTTCTAAGTTTCAATTAATATTAGTATTTAAGTCAAATATTAATTTTAAGCAAATCTCTTCCTATAATTGGTTTTTTTCCAAGGTCATTTTGTACTTTGTTAATTAATTTGTTTTGATTAAATTTTGTTGGTACAAAATGAGTTAAAACTAATTTTTTACATCTCATTAATTTTGCAACTTTGCCAACCATTGATGATGTTGTATGATATGCTTCAACATTGTGAAGGGTTTTTTTGGTTCTCATTTTACCATCAGATTTCAGTTCATCTTCAATAAATACTTCGTGCAAAAGTAAGTCAGTTTTTTGACCATATTTTAATAGATTTTCACATGGTTTTGTATCGCCACTTATAGTTAGTTTCTTATTGTTATGATAAAAATTAAATCCATAAGCATATTTTACTGGTTTATGATCTACTTCAAAATATTCAATTATTTGATCTTTAATCTTAATTTTTCCATATTTTCTAAATTCTTTTACTTTAATATCAAAAGCTTTTACTGATGATCTTTGTTCGTATTCAATTCTGAGTAATCTTTCATCTTGCCAAGCCGTCATTATTTTTTTTACAAATTTTTTAGTTCCTATAGGACCATAAATTTTCCAAGGTTTAGTTCTATAAGAATGCCAGCTTGAAATAATTAACTGATATAAATCGATAACGTGATCAGAGTGTAGATGAGTTAAAAATAAAGCATCTATATTTTTTAGTGAAATTTTTGCTTGATCTAAACGCTGAGTAACTCCTGAACCACAATCGACTAAAATATTTGATTTGTTGGTTGATATTATATTTGAAGGTCCAGACCTCTCAAAGTCAACTTTAGGACAGCCTGTTCCTAATAATGTTAATTTCATTATTCATCTAAAAATGTTTTAAGTTTTCTTGCCCTCGTAGGATGCTTAAGTTTTCTGAGAGCTTTTGCTTCTATTTGCCTTATACGCTCTCTAGTAACACTAAATTGCTGGCCAACCTCTTCAAGAGTATGGTCGCTATTCATGCCTATCCCAAAACGCATTCTAAGAACTCTTTCTTCTCGTGGAGTTAACGAAGATAAAATTCTAGTTGTAGTATCTCTTAATGAACTTTTTACAGCAGCATCAATTGGTATCAGTGCATTCTTATCTTCAATAAAATCTCCTAGGGAACTGTCTTCTTCATCGCCTACTGGAGTTTCTAAGCTAATTGGTTCTTTAGCAATTTTTAATACTTTTTTTACTTTATCTAAAGGCATATGTAATCTATCAGCCAATTCATTCGGGGTTGGCTCCCTACCAATTTCAGACATTATTTGTCTTGTGGTTCTAACAATCTTGTTTATTGTTTCAATCATATGTACAGGTATTCTTATAGTTCTTGCTTGATCAGCAATAGAACGAGTAATCGCTTGTCTTATCCACCAAGTGGCATATGTTGAAAATTTATAACCACGCCTGTATTCAAATTTATCAACTGCTTTCATTAAGCCTATGTTGCCTTCTTGAATTAAATCTAAAAATTGCAAACCTCTATTAGTATATTTTTTTGCAATAGAGATAACTAGTCTAAGATTAGATTCTATCATCTCTTTTTTTGCTCTATTTGCTGATCTTTCACCTTGTTGAACAGTACTTACTATCCTCCTAAATTCTGGAAGCGGCAATTCTGAAGCTGATTGAATTTCTTTTATTTCCTCTATTAATTTATTAATTTCTATATGATTTTTATTAATAAATTTTCCCCAATTCTTATCTTCTAAAGATAAAAGTGTTTGTATCCAATTTTTTTCAAAATTAAAATTTAGATACTGATCAACAAATGACTCTCTTTTAACCCCTTCTCTTATGGCCATTCTCAGCATTTTTCCTTCTCTTAATAATAGTTTTTTATTTAATTCATAAAGACTCTCCATAAGAGCTTCTATTGTGGATGAATTAAAATGAACCTCTTTCATCGCAACAATCATTTCTTTTTGAATTTTTTTATATTTTTTTTCTAATAGTAAATTTTTCTTTTCATTTTTTTTATCACTTTTAATTAATTCTTGACTGTACTTGTGAAGTTTTTTGAATAATTTAGCTATTTCATCAAAGTCTTTTAAAACCTTAGGTTTTAATTTCTCTTCCATTGCTGCAAGAGATACATTTAGTCCTTCTTCATCATCTTCATCGCTTGTTTCGTTATTTTCTTCAACTTCATTTTCATTGTCATCTGCTTGTTGTTTAGTTTTTTTTGATTTAGTACTATCATCTTCGGTTTCAAGCATTTTGTTTTTTGATGATTGTTCAATAATTTTTAATGTATCATCAATTTTAGAATCTCCAACATCTGCCATGTCATATGTTTGTTCTAAATCTACTATATCTCTTAAAAGCATTGTCCCTTCTTTTATAGAATCTTTCCAATTAATAATTGATCTGATTGTCATAGGACTTTCACAAATCGCCCCAATCATTTTTTCTCTTCCAGCTTCTATTCTCTTAGCAATTGCTATTTCTCCTTCGCGACTAAGAAGTTCAACTGCTCCCATATCTCTAAGGTATAATCTAACTGGGTCATCTGTTTTGCCAGTTTGTTTTTTTTCATCTTGCTGAGATTCATCTTCTGCGTTATTTGAATTATCCTTTAGATTTTTTTTAGCATCTGCTAATTCTTCTTCAGTCATTATTGAAATTTTATTTTTTTTCAAAATACTTTCAATTTTTAAAACATTTTCTTGGACTCTAAATTTTTTGGGTATGTTTTTCTCAATTATTTTTAGAGTGTAAATTCCATCTATTTTATTTTTTTCAATTAATTTAGTAACTATTTTTTCTATATGAGAATCAAAGTCTAATTTTTTATTTTCTTTTTTTATTGATGTTTTTTTTATTTTAGCAGTTTTTACTTTATCAATTTTTTTTACCGATGACTTTGTTTTTTTATTTACAATTATTTTATTAGATTTTTGATTTTTCTTTATTGGTTTTGATTTAGAACTAATCTTCTTTTTTAAGATTTTTTTACTTATACTTTTTTTTATCTTATTCTTTTTTGGAGTTTTTTTTATCTTTTTTTTAACCATTTTTTAATCAGTATTCCCTAATATTTCGATATTAATATTTTGTAACTCATCCCAATGTAGTTGATTTGAATTACTAACAAAGTTATCTAGGCTTTTATTTATTTTTTTTAATTTTAAAAGTCTTGTATTTAAATTTTGCGAAGATTCTTTTAATTCTTCAAGGGATTTGTTTGACTCGTATAACGGGGAAGAGTAAGGAAAAAGTTCATAAATGCTTGAATTTAGGCATTCATTTATAATTTTTTGATATTCAGCTAATTTTGTGGATTGTTTAATTTCCTGAGGGCCTATTTTTAATAATTGTTTTTGTAATATTTTATCTAATAAAGCTTTATAATTTTCATCAAATAAGTCTGTTTCAAGAAGCGCCTTAATAATCTCTTCTCTTGACGAAACATGGTTAATAGCTGCAGCTATGAATGACAAAATTTGTTTGTTAAATAAAGAAACTTTAATATTTTTAGGATTCTCTAATTCATTATTTTTAATTTTTTTTTGATTCTTTATTTTTTTAAAAAATAGAGACTTAAATTCATTTTTATAAAAAAATTTTATTTTATTATCTTTTATCTTATCTGTTAAATCTTCTAAATATTTATCAAAAGAAATTTTTTCATCAGCATTATCTAGCCTTATTGCTTTACTTGATTGATTAAAAATAAAATTAACAAGCATTTCGGGTTTTTTTAAAATCTTTAATAATTCTTCGAACGAAAAATTGTTAATATAGCTATCAGGATCATATCCATCAGGCAAATTTATAAACTGTAAAAATTTATTAGGAGATATCAGATCAAGAGACATAATCGCTGCTTTAAAGGATGCTCTTAATCCAGCTTTATCACCATCAAACATTATTGTGGGTTTAGAAGAAAATTTCCAAGCAAGTTTTATTTGATCTTCAGTTAAAGCAGTTCCTAAAGGAGCAACTACACTCTTTATTCCATTTTGAAATAAAGATATTACGTCCATATATCCTTCAGAAATTAATAGGTTATTTTTTTTTCTAGCAGAGGATTTAGCGTTAGGTAAGTTATACAATAATTCTCTTTTATGAAAAAAATAACTCTCAGGAGAATTTAAATATTTAGGTAATGAGTCATTTAAACTCCTACCTCCAAAACCAACAATTTTATTGTATTCATTATAGATTGGGAAGATTAATCTTTTATAAAAAAAATCTCTTACATTATTATTATTATCTATTTTAACAACATTGCTTTTTAAAATATCTTCATGTTTAAATGATTTTTTTTTCAAATGACTGTAAAGTGTTGTATTTGAATTAAATGAAAATCCAAGCTTAAAAACTTCAATTGTTTGTTTTGATATTTTTCTTTTTTTTAAATACTCATTGCAATTATTATCATTCTTATCGAGTAAATTATTACAAAACCATTCACATGATGCTTCTAAAATTTCTCTTATAACATCATTTTCTTTAATTTTTTCATTTGATTCTATTCTTATTTTAACACCTACTTTTTGTGCTAATTCTTTAACAGCATCCTGAAAGTTATAATTATATAAATCAGTGTATAAATTAAATATGTCACCTTTAGCTCCGCAACCAAAGCAATAATAAGATCCTTGCTCATCATTTACTTTTAATGAAGGAGTTTTTTCTTTATGAAAAATACAACAACCCCAATAATCCTTTCCTTTTTTTATTAATTTAGTTTTCTTTTCAATTTCTGAGCTAAGAACAATCTTACTTTTAATACTATCAATATCATTTTTTGAAAAAGACATTATTTATTTAATAAATCCTTAGCAATTTTTCCAGCAAGTGCCATATCAATTTTACCGCTATGATTTAATTTAAGTTGATTCATTAATAATCCCATTTCTTTTATTGAGGATAAATTTTTTTCAGAAATTAATTCTTTAATTAATTTTTCAGTTTCATCTTTATTTAGTTGTTGTGGTAAAAATTGACTAATTAAATCTATCTCAGATTTTTCTTTTTTTATTAAGTCATCTCTACCTGCAGTTTCAAATGATTCTATAGAATCTTTTCTTTGTTTAATTAGGCTTTGAAGTAATGCTAAAATTTTTTGATCTCCTATGCCTTCTTTTGAAGAATCTGTCCTATTTTCAATATCTTTATCCTTAATTGCACTTTTTATTAATCTATAAGTATTTGTTTCTTCTAAATTCTTTGCCTTAATTGCTTGAATATATTTTTCTTCAATTTTTGATCTCAGACTCATAAAACATTCCCTCCTTATACTAGAATCGAGTTATATTTTTAAATTCAATATTATAACTCTTGTGATTAATTACAACCAATCCTTGACTAAACTTTTTAAAATGTCTAGTTAACGCAGACTTCCATAGTCTTACATTATGCTGAAAGACAACAAAAGCTTATTATCCTACAAAACTCCTAATGCTGCTTTAATTTTGGAAGATGGCCAAATTTTCTTTGGCCAAAATATGGGTTTTGAAAAAAATGTAATAGGAGAGCTATGTTTCAATACATCTCAAACTGGCTATCAAGAAATTTTAACGGATCCTTCATACGCAAAACAAATAATAACATTTACTTTTCCACACATTGGGATTGTGGGATCGAACGAAAATGACAATGAATCTCATAATCCATTTGCAAGTGGTTGTATAATTTCTTCTGATATACATAATCCTTCAAATTGGAGGTCAAAACTGTCTTTTATAAATTGGCTTCATAATAATAAATTACCATGTATTACAAATTTAGATACTCGACATATTACAAAAACTATTACTAAAAAAGGAGCTCAAAAAGCTGCGATAGTCTGTAATGTAAATACTAAATCAAATTTTAAAGAAATTAATAATCAAATTAAAGAATGGTCTGGTTTAGAAAATTTAGATTTAGCAAAGCTAGTTTCAACTAAGAAGCAATATAATTTTAATGAATCTTTGTGGAATTATGAAAAAAATAATTATGAAAAGATAAACCAAGCAGAAAAATCACATACTGTAGTTTGTATAGATTATGGGGCTAAAAAGAATATTTTCCGTTCCTTGGTTTCTAGAAATTTAAACCTGACAATTGTTCCAGCAGACTATTCTTATAAACAAATTCTTAATTTAAATCCAAGTGGTATTTTTTTATCTAATGGTCCTGGAGATCCTTTTGCCACAGGAAAATACGCAATTAATATAATAGAAAAGTTAATTAATAAAAAAATTCCGATTTTTGGTATATGTTTAGGTCATCAAATTTTATCTTTAACATTTGGAGCTAAAACAAAAAAAATGCATCGTGGTCACAGAGGAGCAAACCATCCAGTTGAAAATTTAGAAACAAAAAAAGTTGAAATAACATCTCAAAATCATGGTTTTGAAGTTCTTGCAAATAGCTTTCCAAAAGAGATAATAGAAACTCATATATCTCTTTTTGACAAAACTAATGAAGGAATGAAACATAAATATCTTCCTGTTTTTAGTGTTCAATATCATCCAGAATCAAGTCCTGGACCTCATGATAGTAGATATTTATTTGATAAGTTTTATGAAAGTATAATAAAATATGCCAAAGAGAACTGATATTAAAAAAATACTTATTATTGGTGCTGGACCAATAGTAATAGGTCAAGCATGTGAATTTGATTATTCTGGTGTTCAAGCTTGTAAATCCTTAAAAGAAGAAGGGTATGAAATTATTTTAATTAATTCCAATCCAGCTACTATAATGACAGATCCTGAAGTAGCTCACAAAACCTACATTGAACCAATTAATTCAGATTTTGTAGAAAAAATAATTAAGATTGAAAAACCTGATGCTTTACTTCCTACTATGGGAGGTCAAACAGCTATTAATGTTACTTTAGATTTAGATAATCTAGGAATACTTGATAAATATAATGTTGAACTCATAGGTGCAAAAGTTAAATCTTTAAAGTTAGCTGAAGATAGAGAATTATTTAAAAAATCAATGGAAGAAATAGGTTTAGAGTCTCCTAAAAGTGAAATAATTACATCACGCAAAGATGCTTTAAAATTGCTAAATACAATTACCTTACCTGTAATAGTAAGACCGAGCTTTACTTTAGGAGGTGCAGGGGGAGGCATTGCTAGAAGTTCTAGTGAGTTTATGAATTCCATAATCAATGGATTAAACGAGAGTCCTACAAATCAAGTATTAGTTGAAGAGTCTGTCATAGGTTGGAAAGAGTATGAGATGGAAGTTGTAAGAGATAAAAAAGATAATTGCATAATTATTTGTTCTATCGAAAATCTTGATCCAATGGGTGTTCATACAGGTGATAGTATTACTATCGCTCCGTCATTAACATTAACTGACAAAGAGTATCAGTTGTTAAGAAATGCAAGTATAAAAGTTTTAAGAAAAATTGGCGTAGATACTGGAGGTTCGAACGTTCAGTTTGCCATTAACCCAAATAATGGAAAAATATTAGTTATTGAAATGAATCCTAGGGTAAGCAGATCTTCAGCTTTGGCATCAAAAGCTACAGGTTTTCCAATTGCAAAAATTGCTGCAAAACTCTCCGTTGGCTATACATTAAATGAATTGGAGAATGATATAACAAAAGTAACACCAGCTAGCTTTGAACCAACTATAGATTATATTGTAACCAAGATTCCAAGATTTTCTTTTGAAAAATTTTCCACAGCAGACGGTCTTCTTACAACATCTATGCAATCTGTTGGAGAAGTTATGAGCTTTGGAAGATCATTTAGTGAATCATTACAAAAAGGCTTATCTTCATTAGAAACAGGTTTAAATGGTTTAAATAAACCAAAGAAATTAAAAGAGGCAACTCTTTATGATATTGAAAAATATTTGATCTCTCAAAGCCCAGAAAGAATACTATATATTGCAGAAGCACTTCGTAAAAAATTTGATAAAAATAAAATTGCTAAATTAACTGGTTATGACTTATGGTTCATAGAACAAATTCAAATTCTAATAAGTATTGAAGATGAAATAAAGAAACTTAATAGTATTTTTGATGTCAATATATACTATAGATTAAAAAATTTTGGTTTTAGTGACAATAGGATTTCAGAATTATCAAAAGTAAGTATTGAAAAAATTAACAAATTTAAGAACGAAAATAATATCAAGCCTATATATAAAAGAGTTGACACTTGTGCAGGTGAATTTGATTCATCAACTTCTTACTTCTATTCAACATATGGTTTAGGGAATGATTATTTAACTAAATGTGAGTCTAATCCCTCAAATAAGAAAAAGGTTATAATTCTAGGTGGTGGACCAAATAGAATAGGCCAAGGAATTGAGTTTGATTATTGTTGTGTACATGCTGTCTATGCTCTTAAGGAATTAGGTTATGAAACAATAATGATTAATTGTAATCCTGAAACTGTTTCAACTGATTATGATACATCTGATCGTCTATACTTTGAGCCTCTCACTCCTGAAAATGTTAGGGATATTATCAATGTAGAAAAAGAAAGTGGTAATTTATTAGGTGCAATTATACAATTTGGTGGTCAAACTCCAATTAACATATCTAAAGAAATTGAAGAAAGCACGCCAATTTTAGGAACTTCTAGAAAAGCTGTGGATTTAGCTGAAGATAGAGAAAGTTTTAAAAAGATTTTAACAGATTTAAATTTAAAACAACCAAGTAATGGAATAGCATTTAAAATTGAAGAGGCTACTGAAATTGCAAAAAATATTGGCTACCCAATTTTAATTAGACCTTCGTATGTACTGGGAGGAAGAGCTATGGAAATAGTTTATGAAGAAAAAAATTTAGCTGAATATTTTGAAAATTCAAAATCTATATGGACTTCTAGACACATAAAAGAAAATAATCCTATTTTACTTGATAGATTTTTAATAAATGCAAAAGAATTAGATGTAGATTTAATTAGAGATAGAGAAAATAATATTTACATATGTGGGATCATGGAACATATTGAAGAAGCTGGTGTTCATTCTGGTGATAGCTCATGTTCTATTCCACCTTATTCATTATCATCAAAAATGATTGAAGAGATAGAAAGACAATCTAAAATTATTGCAAAAGCACTAAATGTTATTGGTATAATGAATATCCAATTTGCCATTCAAAATGATGATATTTATGTCTTAGAGGTTAATCCAAGAGCAAGCAGAACTGTACCATTTGTAGCAAAATCCTCTGGTATACAAATTGCAAAAGTAGCTACTAAAGTAATAATGGGTAAAAATTTAAAAGAATTTAAAAATTTAGTTGATTATAGAGATTTAAAATTCTTTTCAGTTAAAGAACCTGTTTTTCCATTTAAAAAATTTCAAAATGTAGATGTTTTAAGAGGTCCTGAAATGAAGTCAACAGGCGAAGTGATGGGTATTGATAATAAATTTGAAACTGCTTTTTATAAAAGTCAATTAGCAGCTGGGATTAGTTTGCCTGAAAACGGTCAAATATTTTTATCTGTAAAGGATAGTGATAAAGCTGAGTTATTACCAATTGCATCAAAATTGATATCTTTAGGATTTAGATTAATTGCAACAACTGGAACTTGCAATTATCTAAAAAAGAAAAATATAAAGATTGAGAAAATTAATAAAATAAGTGAAGGCAGTCCTAATGTTGTAGATTTACTAGAATCTAAAAAAATAGATTTAGTAATAAACACAACAGAAGGTAAGGTTTCAGCTGGAGATAGTTATGTTATGAGAAGAAATACATTGCTTTCAAATACTCCATATTATACTACTATAAAAGGTGCAAAAGCAGCTGTAAATGCAATAGAAGCAAAAAAAAATTTGAATTTAAGTGTGAGAAGTTTACAATCCATTCATTAATTTTTAATAAAAGAATACACAAATATATCCAATGAATAAAATACCGATGACATCAGAAGGTTATTCTAAACTACAAAAGGATTTAGAAAAGTTAACAAAAAAAGATAGGCCTGATATTATAACTGCTATAGCTGAGGCAAGAAGTCATGGGGATTTATCTGAAAATGCTGAATATCAATATGCAAAAGAACAACAAAGTTTAATTGAAGGTAAAATAGCAGATTTGGAATCAACAATAGCGCTAGCAGAAATAATTGATGTTTCAAAATTAACTGGTAATGAAATTAAATTTGGAGCAACAGTTAAAATTGAAGATGATGAAACTGGAGAACAATCTATATATCAAATAGTTGGAGAATATGAGTCTGATATAATAAATAAAAAATTATCTATAAACAGTCCGTTAGCTAGAGGTTTAATAGGAAAAAAACAAAAAGATATTGTTGAAATTAATAGTCCTAAAGGACCAAAGATATTTAATATTATATCAGTTAAATATAAATAGCATTTTGAAAATAAAAAATTCAAATATTTGGATAGCTACCGATGGATCTCAAGGGATGATAAGTCAAACTAAAGGCTTGGCCCAACATTTTAACAAAAAAATTATTAATATTAAAGTTAGTTTATATTTTCCATGGTCTTTATTGCAACCAGGTTTATTACCAATATTTAAGGGAATTTTTAAAAATAATTTAAACTACAAAAATAAACCTGACATACTATTTACTTGCGGTCGTAAAAGTGTTTATTTTTCAATATATTTAAAAAAAATACTTTCTAAAAAAATTTTGACTATACATATTCAAGATCCTAAAATTAATACTAATAAATTTGATTTTGTTATTGCTCCAAATCATGACAAATTAAATGGAAATAATGTTATTAAATCTATAGGTGCCATTCATCAATTCACTAATTCTAATTTAAAAGTTTTAAAATCCCATAATATCACTAAAAGAAATTTAGTTAGTATTATGATTGGAGGTAAAAATAAACATTATGAATTTTCTGAAAAAAATATTGAAGATCTAATTTATAAGATAAAAAAATTAAAAACAAAATTTCCAAAATTTAATTTTTTAGTAATTAGCTCTAGAAGAACTAATAAAAAAATTAATGATATTCTTCAAAAAAAATTATCAGACATAGCTATAATTTGGGATAAAGAAAAAGAAAAAAATCCATATATATTTGCACTAAAAAATTCAAAATTTTTTATCATAACTTCTGATTCTACCTCTATGATTTCTGAATGTGCATTTACAGGAAAACCTATATTTGTACATCACTTACCTTTTAAAAGACTAAGTAAAAGAATTAAATATTTTCATAATGAATTTGAAAGACTAAAAATAGTCCGGAAATTTTTAACTAATTCAAAATTAATTAAATGGGAATACAAAAGATTAGATGAAGCTAAAAGAATCTCTGGTATTTTAAAAGAAAGAATAATAAAAGGATCTTAATGAATCTTAACGAAATTACTGAATATTCTGATCCCTTCAAGCATTGGGAAATTTTTAATTGTTTAGATAAAGAAACTCTTGATGAAATGGTATTAGCTTCAATTCCTGATGGTAAAAGATCTTATGATGGAACAAGAGCAGCGGACTATACTGGAGAGGGTATAGATGGTAAATTAAGGCTTTTCATAGATAAGCAAAATTCTTCTAATTTTCCAAATTTAACCAAATTAATTAATTTTTTACAAACACAGAAGATATCCTCGCTTTTAGGAAAATTATTAAAAAAAAATTTATCTAATTCATATGTCAGGTTAGAGGTAATTGGAGATAAAACAGGTTTTTGGCTAAAACCTCATAAAGATATTGAGGAAAAATTAATGACAATGATGATTTGGGCAAATCCTTATAATGAGTCTGAAAGTTTAGGAACAGATTTGTATAATAAGGATTTTAAATTAATCAAAACTGTTAAATATATAAATAATAATGGGTATTTTTTTTCTTCTGGGAATGATACTTGGCATGGATTAGAGTTAAAAAAAATAATAGAAGAAAGACGCTGCATTCAGATTAACTACGTATCATTCAAAACAGATTGGCCAGTTAGTTCTTAAACTTATTATGCCTAATACAATTGATACAAAAGTTTTAATTATAGGTTCTGGTCCTGCGGGATATACTGCTGCTATATATGCTGCTAGAGCAAATTTAAATCCTCATATAGTGTCAGGATTGCAACCTGGTGGTCAAATGACTATTACTACTGATGTTGAAAATTATCCCGGTTATGAAAATGTAATTCAAGGGCCATGGCTTATGGAACAAATGAAAGTTCAGGCTGAGAAAGTTGGGACTATATTTCACAACGATATTATTTCTGAAGTAAATTTTGAAACTAGACCATTTATTGCTAAAACAGACTCAGGAAAGAATTTTAATTGCGAGTCGATAATCATTTCCACTGGGGCACAAGCTAGATGGCTCAATATTGAAAATGAAGAAAAGTTTAAAGGATATGGTATATCTGCTTGTGCAACATGTGATGGTTTCTTTTTTAAAGATAAGGAAGTGGCTGTCATCGGAGGAGGTAACAGCGCTGTTGAAGAAGCATTATATTTAACTAATTTTGCTAAAAAAGTAATATTAATTCATAGAAGAGAATCTCTGAGAGCTGAAAAAATTATGCAAGAAAGATTATTTAATAATTCTAAAATTAGCATTCTTTGGAATAAAAAAGTAACTAAATTTCTAGGTAAAGATAATCCTCCTATTTTAGATAAAATTTTAATTCAAGATACAGAAAATAATAAATCATCTGAGTTAAACATTGATGGAGTGTTTGTTGCTATAGGTCATGATCCTGCTACATCTTTATTTCAGAATAAGATAAAGATGGATGAAGATAATTACATAATAACTAAACCTGATAGTACAGAAACAAATGTAGAAGGTGTGTTCGCAGCAGGAGATGTTAAAGATAAAGTTTATCGTCAAGCAGTGACTGCAGCAGGCATGGGTTGCATGGCAGCGCTTGAAGCTGAAAAGTTTTTAGCTAATAAAGACTAGCCCTGTCTAGCTTTCATTCTAGGATTTTTTTTGTTAATTACATATATTCGCCCTTTTCTTCGGACTAATTTGCAATCTTTGTCCCTAGTTTTTGCAGATTTTAAAGAATGTTTAACTTTCATTTATAAAAGGCTATTAAATTCAATGTGTGATTTTGTCAAATTTATATTAAAAGTGATTTAAATGAGAAATTTGCATATTCCAGGAAGATCCAACATTTTAAGCACAAATGGCATGGCTGCAACTTCTCAACCATTAAGTTCATTAGAAGCTATATCTATATTGAAAAAAGGAGGAAATGCTGTAGATGCTGCTATTGCTGCATCGATAGTCCAATCAGTTATAGAACCAGGATCCACAGGAGTTGGAGGAGATTGTTTTGCTTTAATTTCGCTTAATAATAGAAAAACTATCTCTGTTAATGGCTCTGGAATAACTCCTAATAAGTTATCTTTAGAATATTTAAAAGAAAAAGGGATTAAAAAAATTCATACCATGAGTCCTCATGCAGTTACAGTGCCAGGCGCTGTTCATGCATGGTATTCTATTCACAAGAAATTTGGAAAATTAGATTTTGAACAACTTTTTATTACTGCAGAAAAATATGCTAGAAATGGATATCCAGTACATGAAGTTACAGCGAAGAGTTGGGACAAAAATATAGATAAAATAATAAGCAATAAATATACAAAGAAAATTTTTTCAAAAAACAATAAAGCTTATCAATTTGGAGAGATACACAAAAATATTCAACTTGCTGATACATTAAAATCAATTGCAAAAAATAATATAAAAGATTTTTACGATGGTTATATAACTAAAGATTTGGTTAATACACTTAATCAATTAGGAGGATTACATACAATTGATGATTTTCAAAAACAAGAAACTATTTTTTCTAATACCATTAGTAGTGATTATAATGGAAAAGTTATTCACCAATGTCCTCCTAACGGGCCAGGAATAACAGTACTTATAATGATGGAAATTTTAAAAAAATTTAACTTTTCAAAAATTGATCCTATGAGTTTTGAAAGATTTCATATCCAGGCAGAAATAACAAAGTTAGCTTATGAGAAAAGAGAGAAAGAAATAGGAGATCCTAAATTTAATAAAATGTTTATTGATGATATAATATCAAATGAGTCAACAAAAAAACTATTTTCAAAAATTTTTATGGATAAATGTTATAAACCAAAAGATCACTCAATTACTGCACATCCAGAAACAGTATATTTAACTGTTGTAGATAAAGATTTGAATGCTGTTTCATTAATAAATTCAATATGCTTTCCTTTTGGAAGTGGTATAACTTCAAAAAATACTGGTATTCTTTTGCAAAATAGAGGAGTAAATTTTAGATTACAAAAAAATCATCCTAACAATATTGAAGGAAACAAAAGACCACTTCATACTATTATTCCAGGATTAGTAACAAATAAAAATAATCAGGCAATTTTATCTTATGGTGTAATGGGAGGACAATATCAACCAGTTGGTCAATGTCATGTTTTACAAAATTTTTTTGATTTTAATATGAATATTCAAGAATCAATTGATTTTCCAAGAGCTTTTAGTCTTGAAGGAAAATATAGACTTGAGCAATCTATTTCTAAAGAAATTAAGAGAAGTCTCTCAAATATTGGTCATAAAGTTATTTACTGCGATGAAACACATGGAGGTGCTCAAGCAATCTTTATTGATAGATCTAAAGGGGTAATGATAGGAGGTTCTGATCCTAGAAAAGATGGTTGTGCTATTGGATACTAATTTTTTCCAAATGAGTCATTAAATTGTTTATTTACTCTAACAAATGTAGTGCACTTGCTAAGTTGTTTTAATGAAGGTGCTCCAACATATGTACAACTACTTCTTACACCACCTAAAATATCTTTAATTGTGTCATCAAGTTTGCCCCTATAAGGTATACTTACCTTCTTTCCTTCACTAGATCTATAGTCAGATAAACCACCATAATGTTTATCATTAGCTTCTTCAGAACTTGATCCATAAAATTCTATAAATTCTTTTCCATTTTCTTTAAGAATTTTTCCTCCACCCTCTTTATGACCTGCAAGCATACCGCCCAACATTACAAAATCAGCACCTCCGCCAAAAGCTTTTGCAACATCGCCAGGACATGTACAACCTCCATCAGCAATAATGTGAGCACCTAAACCATGGGCTGCATCCGCACATTCAATTACAGCACTTAATTGAGGATAGCCGACACCTGTTTGAATCCTTGTTGTGCATACACTTCCTGGACCAATACCTACTTTAATAATATCTGCTCCACTTAATATTAATTCTTGAGTCATATCAGCAGTCACAACATTTCCTGCAATAATTGTTTTAGAAGGATGTTTTTCTCTGACTGAAGAAACAAATTTTGTAAAATTTTCTGAATATCCATTTGCTACATCAATACAAATAAATTGGAAATAGCTATGCTCTCTTAGTATATTGTTAAGCCTATCATAACTCTCTTCACTAGTACCACAACTTAAGGATATATAATTATATATATCTTTAATTAATTTATAATCATTTATATCATTTGAATTATGTTGTTTTGTTAAAGTAGTAATCATTTTATAATTTGATAAAGTTTTTGAAACATCTAATTCTCCGACTCCATCCATATTAGAGGCTATAATTGGCACTCCTGACCATTCTTTATTTGAATGTTTAAACTTATACGTTCTATTTAAATCAACATCTTTTCTACTCTTCAAAGTACTTCTTTTTGGCCTAAAAAGCACATCTGAGTAGTCTAATTTAATTTCTTCTTCTATACGCATTATAAAAATGAATTTATATAAATAATAAAATATATATATTAATTTAATAAAATTAAATTTCTATTAGGACAACCATTAATTATGGATAATGAAATAAATACCTTAGTAAATCGGGAAAAAAAAATTTTTGATAGATTCTATATTCAATTATTAAAATCATTACTTCCAAAAAATCAGCTTTCAAAAGCTATCTTATATAGCTCAACTAATGGAGGTAAAAGAATTAGACCTTTCATTGTAAGCATTTTTTCTAAAATAGCTAAAATTAATCACTTCAACAAATTAAGATTGTCAGCAACAATTGAATCAGTTCACTCATATTCATTAATTCATGATGATTTACCAAGTATGGATAATGATGATTTTAGAAGAGGAAAATTGAGTCTCCATAAAAGGTATGGTGAAGCTATAGCAATATTAGCTGGTGACTCTTTGCATGATTTAGCATTTGAAATTTTAGCTGATAAACAAACACATAAAGATCCAAAAATAAGAATTAGCTTAGTAGATAAATTATCTAAAACTATAGGTTCACTTGGATTAGCTGGTGGACAATCATTGGATCTGATTTATGAAAATAAAAAAATAAATAAAAAAGAAATATTAAAAATGTATTCAATGAAAACTGCTTCCTTATTTAGTTTTTGTAGCTCAGCTCCATTTATTTTAGCTAAAAAAAATTCTAAAGAAATAAAATTTGCAAATGAATTTGGGTATTTATATGGATTAATCTTTCAAATTATAGATGATATTATTGATCAAACTGAAAGTTTTAAAAAATTAGGCAAAACTCCTGGAAAAGATAAGAAACAAGGAAAAAGCACATTGATTTCAATTATAGGAAAAAAAAATGCAATTGCATTCTGTCAAAAAAATATTAATGAATTTATAAAGAAAAATAAAATTTTTTTTCAGAAATGGAAAATCTTAAAAAAAATATTACTCCACTTATTAATAAGATTTGAAGATTAAAATTATGAAAAATAATTTTTTACTATAAAAATTGTTAGTGCAGAAGAAAATCCTGTAACAAAACCTCCCCAAATCATATCAATAAATACTACATTTATGGACCAATCTTTAATGAATGCCATGTTAGTCAAATTATAAGTACCATAAGCTACTACTCCAAATATTATTCCAGTCCAAAGAGCTGTAGAAACAGAAAAATCATGTAATGCAGGTCTTAAAATAATTAATGTTAGACCAATAACATATAATAAATAGAATAAAATGCCCGCCCAAATAACTGGTTTTTGGTTAAGAGGAATAGCTTTTAAATTAGGCATATAGAAATAACGAATAGAAAAAGATAGCCAAATTAAATCAATAATTAAAAATATAATTGAAACAAAAATAAAAGAAATAAATAAAAGCTTCATATTATGTAAATTAACATAATTTTATAAATTTCAACAGTTTTTAATGAATATATTTTTGACTATTTCGTCAGTTACATATAGCTGTAAAGATCAATTTAATTAAAAGAAGATTTTATGAGAAAAAAGAAAAAAACTGTGAAAAAAAAGAGTGTAAAAAAGAAGTTAGTAAAAAAGAAGTTAGTAAAAAAGAAGTTAGTAAAAAAGAAAATAAGTCATAGAAAAGGAAAAATAAAAAAAGTTAAAAAGAAAATAAAAAAGTCATCTAATGAAAAATCAATTTTAGAAATGTTTGAAGATTTTTTGAAAAAAATGACAAAATAAGACTTTTTTTTATCTAATTTTTAAACACTTAATGCAGTTAACAGGATTAGATGGTAAACAAATAATGGTGGGTGAGACAGGATTTGAACCTGTGACCCTTGCCGTGTCGAGGCAATGCTCTACCGCTGAGCTACACACCCTGATGTATTTGATTTATATCAAATATATATTAAAAATGTAATTAAATGAAAAAAATAAATTCTTATAATTTCAAAAATTCAATGAGCAAATTTGCAACGGGAGTGACTGTTGTTAGTATAAATGATAATAATACCTTTATTGGAAAAACAGTAAATTCTTTTTCATCATTATCATTAAAACCACCCTTAGTTTTATTTTCTTTAGATAAAAAATCATCGTCACTTATTAAATTTAAAAATAAGAGCTATATAGGAATTAATATTTTATCTATCAAACAAAAAAAATTATCAGAAAATTTTGCAAACAAAAAAAGTCAATGGTGCAATACTCAATATTTCTTATCAAAAAATAATGTTCCAATGATTAAAAATTCTGTAGTAAATCTATCTTGCCAAAAAATTAAAACACTTGTTAATGGAGATCATATAATTTTTATATGTAAAGTTATAGAAACTAATATAAATGAAAAAATAAAACCATTAATTTATGTTAATAATAAATATAGATAAATAAAAAATTTATGTTTTTTAGATTAGCTTTTTTTAAATATATTATAACAGCTATTTTATTTTTTTTAAGCATTTATTTTTTTTTTACTGGATATAATTCTTTAGATTTTAGTTATTCTAATAAGTTGTTAATACAAAAAAATTTAAAAAGTCTAGATGAAACTAAAGTATTTAATTTAAAAAAAAATAATCATAAAGATTTAAATATAAGTTCAAATATTACTAAAAAAAAGGATGAAACTACCGATGAAATAGAAAAAATAATTACTGTTAAAAAGAATGATACATTTAGTAAAATAATTGACTCTTTTTCATTAAATAAAAAAACTAAAAATAAACTAATATTTTCTTTAGGTAAAAAATATAATCTTAAAAATTTAAAAATTAATCAAAAAATTTATTTTTATCAGAATGATAAAAACGAATTAATAAAAGTTAAGATTCCAATTAATTTCTCTAGTGATTTAATTGTTAAATTAGATAATGATAAAATTTTTATAGATGAAAAAAAATACAATATAACTAAAGAATTATCTTCTAATAAGATAATAATTAACTCTTCTATTTATAAAGATGGAATAGATGGAAACATTCCTATAAGTGTAATAACTGAGGCAATTAGACTTTTAAGTTTCGATGTTGATTTTCAACGAGACATCCAAAAAGATAATATTTTAGAATTATCATACGAAACATTGTCAAACGAAAGTAGGAATGAATTTTCCTATGGTAAGATTAAATATATAAATTTAATATTTAAGAAAAATAATCTTGAATATTTTTATTTTAAAACAAACGATGGTTATGTGAATTATTTCAATAAAGAAGGAAAAAATGCTCAAAAATCCCTTATGAAGACACCTATTGATGGAGCAAGACTTTCATCTTCTTTTGGCATGAGAAAGCATCCTATCTCAGGATACAATAAAATGCATAAAGGACTTGATTTTGCTGCTCCAAAAGGCACTCCAATTTATGCAGCGGGAAATGGAGTGATCGAGTATGTAGGTAAAAACGGTGGTTATGGAAATTATATTAGAATAAGGCACAATAGTTCATATAAAACAGCTTATGCTCATCTAAGCAAATATAAAAAAGGTATTTATAAAGGTTTAAGGGTTAACCAAGGAGAAATCATAGGTTATGTGGGTTCTACAGGGATTTCTACTGGACCACACTTACACTATGAGGTCATATATATGAATAAACAAATTAATCCTAAAAAGATGAATTTGCCATCAATAAGTATTCTTGAGGGAAAAGAATTAGAAAGGTTTAATAAAGAAATGAAGACGATTTATTCAAATTTTTTATTTAATTTATACGAGTAATTAAGCTGTATCTTTTTTTTGCTTTATAGATTTCTTTTTTGTAGGTTCGGATAAAAAAGAAACAGATTCTATTGAACCATGTAAGTCATTTTCTTCATCTGAACTTGATAATGTGTTTTTCTTATTTTCATCCTTTTCAGTTTTGTCATCCTTTGAAACTTCTGATGCGTGAGATGTGTCAGATGTGTCAGATGTGTCAGATTCTGTTTTAAGTACTTCCTTATTATCTTCATCTAGAAAAGGAATTTCTAGATCAATCATTAATCTTGAATAATGATCGGTAAATTGATAATAATATTCCGTCTGGATACGATCTCCAGTTGAAGAAGCTTCTTTTGCTAATTTCAAGTACTTTTGATACTGTTGAACTATACTTCCTTTATGTCTAGATCTCCCATTCGAAAAATTATTATTTTTCTTATACCCTTGTCTTCTATTAGACCTATACGTCAAACGTCCGTTTTTTTTATACATAATAAACTTTTTATTAATATTTTGGAAAACTTAATAAATTCAATGTTTTCGACAAATTAATTTAAATATATCCCTTTCTACATTCTTAATTAAAATAATCAACAGCTATTTCAAATTTTTTAATACTAGTATTCTATTATGGGATTGATAATCTTTTATAATTTCTAAACATTTCAAGGACGAATTTCTAAAAATATCAATACATTGACTTTTTTGATTATAGCCTATTTCTACTATATAAATAGTATTTTTATGACCTATTTTTTTGAAATGATGGGCAAGTTTTTTATAGCAATCTAAGCCATCAGTACCACCATATAAAGACAATTTTGGTTCATAAAATTTAATTTCGTTTGAAAGATTTTCATACTCTTTTTTAGACAAATAAGGAGGATTAGAAACAACTAAATCAAAATTTTCATTGTTATTAATCCAATCACAATTAATAAATTCAATTTGTTTAAATGTTTTTAAATTTGATGAATTTTTTTTTGCAACAATTAGTGCTTTTTTTGAAATATCTGTTGCAACAATATTAGAATTATAAAATTCTTTAGCTAAACAAATAGCTAAACAACCTGACCCAGTTCCTAGATCTGCAATCTTGTACTTTTGATTTTTATTGATTAAATATTTTTTAGCTGTATCAATTATTAATTCTGTTTCCGGCCTTGGATCTAAAACACTATGATTTACAAAAAAAGTAAAATCCCAAAAATCTTTTTTATTAAAAATCTTTGAAATTGGTTCTAATTTTAATCTTCTTTCAAATGATTTTTTAAATACTTCAACATTAATATTTGACTCATCAAAATTACTAAGAATAATTTCATTTTTTACACTTCTAGAATTATTAATTAATGCTTTTATTTCAATAAAAGGATTATCAAAATTTTTTTTTGATAAGATCTTGAAATAATTTAATAAAAAATTATTCATAATTTAATTCCATAATTTTTTTTGACTCATCGTCTGAAATTAAAGGATTTATTAATTCACTTAATTGACCTTCTAAAACTTCGTTTAATTTGTACAAAGTCAAATTAATTCTATGGTCGGTAACTCTACCTTGAGGAAAATTATAAGTGCGGATTCTTTCTGATCTATCTCCACTTCCTACTTGAGATTTTCTATCCTTAGATCTTTCATCTTCTTTTTTTTGAATTTCCTTGTCTAAAATACGAGATCTAAGAATTTTTAAAGCTTTGGCCTTATTTTTATGTTGTGATTTTTCATCTTGTTGAGATACTACTATTCCTGAAGGTATATGAGTAATTCTAACAGCACTATCTGTTGTATTGACTGATTGACCTCCTGGTCCGCTAGAACGAAATACATCTATCCTTAAATCTTTTTCTTCGATTTTTACATCTATGTCTTCTGCTTCAGGTAAAACTGCGACCGTTGCAGCTGAAGTGTGGATACGTCCACTAGTTTCAGTTAAAGGAACTCGTTGCACTCGATGAACACCTGATTCATACTTTAATTTAGAAAAAACACTTATGCCAGAAATGTTACATATCACTTCTTTAATTCCTTTTAAGCCTGTTTCTGAAATTGATAATATTTCAAATCTCCAGCTATTTAAGTCTGAATATTTTTGATACATGCTTAAAAGATCTGAAGCAAATAATGATGCTTCATCTCCTCCAGTTCCAGCCCTTATCTCTAATATTGAATTTTTATCATCATTAGTATCTTTTGGTATTAAAATCTTAAGTAAATTTTTTTCAAGATCTTTTAAGCTATTATTTTTTTGTTTTAACTCATCCTCTGCCATTGTTCTTATAGAATTATCTTGATCCTTAAGTAATGATTTTAAATTTTCAATATCATTTTTAATATTGTAAAATTCATTTATTATTTCAACTTTTGGATTAAGTTCTGAATATTCTTTATTCAAACTAACAAGTTTATCGGAATCTAGATCATGTTGATGAGAAAGTTTTTTTTCAATAACTTTATGTTTTTCTAAAATAATTTTTAACTGTTCATCAA
>MDTG01390655.1_pt1 | contig 22801 bp, 15 predicted proteins | sample 811421 | NCBI WGS metagenome assembly MDTG01 (sample SAMN05326645, study PRJNA326480) | marine metagenome | isolation source: seawater | place: Pacific Ocean: South East | collected 2011
AACTAGCTGATAGAGCTGGCCGGTTAGCATCATCAACTGAACCATCATCAAATCCATGAATAATGCAACAAGCATCAGCCTTATCTCCGGCCCATGCTGTAACAAGATAACCATTAGAATGAAAACCTGAATTTTCCAACCTACATATTGCTAATCTATCGATAATCTGTGTATTTTTTGAAACATAATCTTGTATTTTCTTTCTCTCATCTCGTACTTCAGATAATTTCTGCTCAACCAAACTATTGGAAAGAATATCTTGAATTGTATTTCCCTGAGCAAATAGTTCTAGTAATTTATGAGTATATTCAATATTCTTCAATGATATCGTACGTGATAATTGTAAAATCGGACTATCCTCTAAAAATTCCTCAAGTTTGATTTGCCCTGAATCCAGTGCATCGACAATTGGCATAATTTCTTCAAGGTGGGACAAATCAATTCTTGAAGAAAGAATATTGTAAGCCAATCTTGCTGCTGATGGGGTCGCTTCCCAGTTACATACTCCTCCCTTCTGTGTAAATTTATTTTCTTCTTCTGAATTGGGCCTGTTGGTTTGATGATGGTCTAGGTACCATCCGCAATTAGGGTGAAAGGGTAAGTCAACCATTGCAGTGGTAGGGGTAATTAAGGCGTCTATCTTACCTGAACGAACCAAAGCAGCATGAGAAAAAATTACTTCTGCTTTAGGGTTATATGACTTCAAAACAGCCGCAGCACAAAGTCCATCGAGGTCAGAATCTGCAACTATACGATCAAAAAAGGGTAATTCAGCTGGTTGGCCTTCTTCCCCCCTCATAGTTGGTCGTTTAATGCTTAGACCAAGTAGTTTCTTAACTAATTAACAAAAGACACATGAGTACTAACCTCTTGGATTAAATTATGGAGACATCTTGCGGAGTAATACTAGTAAACCTAGGCTCCATACTTCTTTTGCAGTACCCACAGGGCCATTGGGATTTACCTAAAGGGCATGTTGAGAAAGATGACGTGGATAATTATGAAACCACAAAAAGAGAGTTAAAAGAAGAAACAGGAATTACAGAATTATCATTTGTAGAAAACTTCGAATATCGAACAGAATATCAGTTTAAGCATAAAGGTAAAAGAAGAGTCAAACAGGTATTTTGGTATATTGCAACAACTGAAGAAATTTCTGTAAGTCTATCAAAAGAGCATCGGAATTATATGTGGCTTGACTGGGAACAAGCATTGGAGCAAGCAACTCATTCAGAAACTAAAGAATTAATAAAAAGTGCTCATGAATTTATGAAAAGTTTAGGTTTGGACTAATCTATCATGGAGATATCATTATCATTAGAATTAATCTTCTTAATTAAATCAGCAATTCCATCCGATTGATTCCTTTTTGCTAAAGGCTCCCATAGAGATTCTGAATGTCCCAAGCAATGACAAATCCAGCGCCCCAGAACAAATAACCAATCTGATAATCTATTAACATAAATCATTGCTAATTTACGTACAGACTCTTCACCTTCAGAATTAACTAATCGGACCATATTTCGCTCTAACCTTCTGGTAACGGTTCGGGCAAAATGGATGACTGCCTCAGGGCCTTGTCCAGAAGGTAAGATGAAACTTTTCAAGGGTTCGAGATATTCTAACCAAGCATCCATTTCCTCAAGTAGCATTTCAGACTGCTTCTCACTTACAAGTTCCATTTGTTCAGGAATTTTATTTGGTATACAGGCAAGTTCGGCTCCAATATCAAATAACTCGTTTTGAATTCTACTTAGTGCTGAGATGACAACGTTTTTCACTCGATTTACACTACTGCTTTTACCACCATCTTCGTGGGTTTGTAAACGATTTGTTTCCATTATTACCATACCGAGTATTGAGTTCAATTCATCACATGTCCCAACAACATCGAATCTTAAATGTGATTTATCATGTCTTGAACCATCGACAAAAGAAGATGTACCATCATCCCCAGTGCCCGTATAAACTCGCGTTATTCTAACCATGATTGCACTCTCCGTTAGTCAAGCCAAGTTATGCTTCTATGAGGGGTTTACGGGTCAAGTAAGTTGAATCAGTATAATGATACCACTCGATATCTTCTTCTCCAAACATCCAAGAGTAGAGAGCTATATTACCGTCAACTACGCCATACCACTCTAGACGGCCAGGTTCTAATGACGCTATTCTAGCACCTGTTAATTCTAAACTTGTGACGGTTGCTTGCCATCGCTTAATTATTGAAGCTAATCTGTCTGCAACCTCGACTACATGTTCATCTTCAGGATCTAAATTTTCTAATAAAATTTCAATTTCTTCGGTTAAATGGTGCGCTTCGTCATTCATAACTTGTAATTGTATCAATAATTTTTCAGCCTCTGGAAGACTTTCTCTAGCCTGTTCTATTGTGACTAATTGTGCATTATAAGGTAACTTACATATCTTTTCATCTTCATTTTCCAGCATACATAATTCCATAGGTATTCCAGTAAATATTGGTAAGGGGCTCTCTTCTGCCACAAGTGGCTTTCATTTAGGAAGGTCTTGAACTCATCGCTTCGTCCTGTCAAAATATATCAATTTCATAACCTTAATTCAAAACCGGGCTAGGTGAGATTTATGCTAGGGCCACTGATTTTCTCAAGTGCTTTTTTACCAACTAGACCACCAATAAATAACCACATCAAAACCTCAAAAATTATCGCTAAATAGTAAATTGGGCCCAATGTCTTAAGCATTGAAATACCATCATAAGGTAAACCATAAGCAAAAATATATGCTAATTGTGAGAGTAAATTTGAACAGAACCAAATAATAAATACCAACCATATAAAATTTGAAATCTGTTTTGTTTTCCCGCTATTAGTCATTTCTCCCATGATACTAATTGACTTTTAATCTTATTAATTGCTTTGTTTTTCTGTTCATAAAATACTTATATTTTACCGAATTGCGGTAAATTATTTCACTAAAATTGAAAGAAAAGTGCATTATTCGCTTAACTTTTTGATTTCTGCTAAACTTTTTTCTATTGCGTCAATCCACTCAACTGCAACCGCCTCATCTCCGCCAGAATCAATCAAATTTTGATACCATTCTTTTGCAGATTCTTCATCGCCCAAGAATTGATGAATTCTGTGTAATGCAACATAAGCCATAGGGTTTAGATGCTCTTCATCGATATCCCATGCTTTTTCAAAACAAGAAATAGCGCCGTGGTCTCCAGATATTTGCCCTCTGCTTAATGCCACCATCCCTGCTTGACTCCAAGCCAAAGGGAGTCTACCGATCAATAAGCCCCTAAATACTAACCAAACCTGTCCGCCAGATAGTACAATCAGTGCCAAAAATCCTGACCACTGTTCTACAGTGCTTAATGAAGACCAAGTTTGAATCATTAAGCCTCCAACCCCGACACAGAATAAAAATCCTGACATAGGCGCCACCAATACTTCCCTTCTAGTATTCAACATATGATGAACGCCAAAGATCAATCCAAATGCTCCTATTAATGACAAGAATGCCATATGTGCATTCACTGAAGCTGGCCTAGGGGCGGATTGGCCAATAAGGAATAATGTGGCTACAAAAATTAAAACTGTACCAAGTCTCTTTGAGGGGTTAGGGAAGGGTTGGCTCTTTGACCCCATTATTAGAATTAAAGCGATAATAAATTCGAAGATTATTAGGATCCAGCGAGTAGAAGATTCCTCAAAAAACATACCGCTCCCAAATGGTGGGATAATCGTTTAGTTTTGATTATTTGCTCAAATCCTATGGTACAATGTTCCTTTAATTATCTCTGTAGAACGATACAATTGTTCTAACAAAACCACTGCTGCTAATTCATGAGGAAGTGTCATTTTTGAAAGTGTAATAGAATTCTTAGAAGTTATTTTTTCTTTTTCTGGCCAACCGTCCACTGGCCCTATAGCTAGATGAACATCTTCTGAATTTAATGACCATTCAGTGACCTTATTTGATAGTTCAATAGAAGAAAATTCTGAACCTTTTTCATCTAAAAGAAATATCAATTTATTCTTCAAAAGTCGATTTTGATAATCATTAGGATGTTCTTTATCTGGATGTATTTCCAATTTAATATTCCTACTTCTCAATCTGTCTCCATAATTTTCTATTAATTGCGAAAAGGATTTTTGCTTTGGTTTGCCATGCAAATGTACAATTATTCGCCCCATGATAATCGCTAAGAGTCATAGCATTTCAAACACTGGTGTAATTTAGCCAAGTTCAAGAAGTAGATTGTATAGGCAATATTATGTCATGGTGGAAGTTCTGGGATAAACCCAAGAAAAAAACCTTCAATGACCCCTTACTCAGAGATGGTAGAATGTGGCTTTCCGAACTGAGAAATATTTGTGAAATGAATTTCGATAATCCAGAAGAAGCTAAGAGACAAATAAGACAAATGCAAGTTGAATGGAATGAAAGTTTCAATATTGGGACCATCTCTAAAGCCAATAAAGATGGTTTGGAGGGGCGCGCTTACAGATTATTAAATTGCAACGATAATGAATGGTTAACTTGGCTAGATGATTTGGATTTTTGGAAAATGGGCTGGAAACCTGTAGCATCCGATGAAGACAAGGTTTGAAGAAGGTGTTTATTTTAGCGAATACATGGGGCAAAAGCCTACTCTACATATTCTTTATTCTTGTCCTTTTTGTTGGAAAGTTAGAGGCCTTATTGAATATCTAAAAATGGATGTTGATATGGTCCCTGTAAACGGATTGAAAATTAAAAAATCTGTTGCGTTTGCTGGTGATTGGGGGAAAGTCCCAGTATTCACTGATGAACAAGGTAATTTTCACACCGATTCAACCCCGATTATGAAATTCCTAGACCAAAACTATAACTCTGGAAAATTACAGAAATCAAAACATTCTGAGCGTGATGATAAATGGATGGAATGGGCTGACACGAAAATGTCTAAAGCAACTGTTCCTATACTATACGGGACTCTAGGCTCGGCATTTAAGACCACGACTCGTATTTCTAAAATAGAAAAATTTGGTTTTATCTCTAAGCGACTTTATGCCTGGGCTGGATTCCCAGTAATGTGGGGCATAATCGCTAAAAAGAGAGTGAAGAAAGATGGTAGAACTCCGAAAAAACTCTGGCATGATCTATTAACGGAATTCACCGACGAACATAAGGGCGAATTATTTTTTGGAGGAAAATCTCCAAATTTGGTTGATTTCTCAGTTTACGGCTATATGAGATCAATATCGCCATTCCCACAATTCTCCCTATTAGAAGATCATGAAGCTGGAATCGCTTGGTACAATAGAATGAATGCTAAATGTTTGGAGTGATTGTATGTCATCACTCGATTTGGCTGGCCTGTCATTCCAAAAGGTAGATTCTTGTTCGGTTTTTATTGGAGAGAATAAAGGAGGATGGATTTACGCAGGACAAAGGCCTAGGCATGAAGTTCGATTACCTGATTTTTATATTATGGAGTCCCCTTTAAGCGATGAGATATTAGCTGAGATTTCTAAAAAAATAGATATTGATAGTGATTCAAAAAGATGGGGTGGCGAAAAATTGAATGTTTTATTGAACTATCTTGAGGCTCAATTCCAGAAAAGCGAGATCTCAATTAAAGATAAAAATAATTGGGAAATAAGATGCCCTAGTCAAGGTGAGTGGTATGCTTCTCTAGAGAATAAGAAAATCGTCGTCTCAACTAAGGCTCGCGAACTACTGTCCGATGGTACATCATCCAATCACAGAGGGGCCATGATGGATGGACGTCCCAGAAAATTCGAGGGTTTCGGGCCAATGCAATATCACAAAGCAGCGATAGAGATTCATCCTTCTAAGATAGATATTACTGCGCTATCTAGCCTGCCAATGGACAGAATAAATAACGGCGTGTCAATAAGGTTCGTTATTTCTCCTATACGTCATGGAGACATAATTAAAGTACCTCAAAACGCCGACTTTTTTTCCAACTTTAGGGTCGAAATTTTCTGGACTTTTGTGTTAGGGATTATTCCCTCATTCGCCATACCAATATTCCGTGGAATGGGGTCTTATGCTTCAGATGGATGGGTTAATTTACTGTTCGGTGGACTTTGTGTTGGATTTGTATCAGGAGCTTTCTGGCGCCCTAGAAGACCGACGATTATGTACGAACAAGGAGAAACGGTTACAAAGACTCTTCAGTAGCTAAAGTCTCCCAGTATGAGTCCTGCCTTATTGCGTCTGCAGCACATATTGCAGCCATGTTGACAATATGTCTAACACCATCTTGCCTAGCAACCAGTTGAACTGGTTTATCCATTCCTTCCAATATAGGGCCAGTCATTTCTGCACCGCCTAACTCTTCAAGAAGTTTGTACGCAATATTGGCTGCAGCTAGATTAGGTAGGACTAGAACATTTGCTGGCCCTTCAAAATTCATGAATGGATATTCTTCTTGAACTGCCGGATTTAGTGCAGTATCGGCTTGCATTGGTCCATCAATTTTCAAAGTCGGATCGATTTCTCTAGCAATTAATATTGCATCCTCAATTCTATCTGAACGCTGCGCTCTAGTACTTCCGAAATTAGAGAATGACAACATTGCAACCTTGGGGTCAATTCCAAATCTACGGGCAATTTTTGATGTCTGTACTGCTATTTCTGCAAGGGTTGGGCTATCGGGATAAACATTAACTGTAGCATCTGCTAAGAAAATTGTTCTTCCCTTAACATTGACCATATAACAGCCAATGACACAGTGAGCTGAAGAGTCAGAACCTATTACTTCAATAGTTGGACGTAATACATCGGCATAATTACGACTTACTCCGCCGACAAAACCATCTGCGTCACCAGAAGCCACCATTTGACTTGCAAAATATGGACGGCTTTTTAGTAGTCTTTCAGCGTCTTCTAGTGTCATTCCTTTTCTTTGACGTCTCTTGAATAATGCCGGAGCATAAATCAATTTTCTCCTATCATCATACCTAGGATCGAATACTTGATAATCGAAATGTAAGCCTAATTCCTCTACTAATTGATCGATTCTTTCTTTAGAACCTAATAGAATAGGAGTGCAAATTTTCTGATCGACCAATTGGGCAGCAGCTCTCAACACTTTTTCATTATCTCCCTCTGGGAAAACTATTCTTTTTCCTCTCCTTCTAACTTGATTAATTATATGGCGCATGATAGAGTAGGATTGGCCCAAGCGACCTTCTAATTTCTCTCGGTATTTTTCAACAGAAAAATCTTCAGCATTTATCCGGGCGACGCCTTCATCGACTGCGGCTTTAGCAACTGCTGATGCTTCCCAAATCAATACCCTCCTATCGAAAGGCTTGGGAATAATATATTCAGGGCCAAATTGCATCATAACTCCGTCATAGGCTGCTGAAATATAATCTGGAACTGGTTCTTTTGCAAGTTCTGCAAGTGACAATGTTGCTGCCATTTTCATATTTTGAGTGATATCCTTTGCCCTAACATCTAGCGCCCCTCTAAAAATATAAGGAAAACCTAGAACGTTGTTCACTTGATTGGGGTAGTCTGACCTCCCTGTTGCGATTATCGCATCTTTTCTTACCTCTAATATTTCTTCAGGCATAATCTCTGGTGTAGGGTTTGCTAAGGCAAAAATAATTGGTTTTTTTGCCATACTAGAAATCATTTCCTTACTGACAAGTCCACCTTTAGAAAGCCCTAGAAGAACGTCTGCTCCGACTAATGCATCCTCTAAATTACCATCTTCAATATCATGAGCAAAGGTTTCTTTGAATTCATTTAACTCTCCCGCTTCAAGTCGTTTTTTAGTCACGATGCCTTTACTATCAACCATCAAAATATTGGTCCTTTCGACACCTAATGCAACGTAATGATTAGCGCATGCAATGGCTGATGCCCCAGCACCAATTACTACAACCTTAATTTTCTCTAATTTCTTTTCTTGTAACTCAACAGCATTCAATAAAGCTGCTCCTGAAATTATTGCTGTTCCGTGTTGATCATCGTGCATAACAGGAATATCAGTTTGTTCTGCTATCCGCTTTTCAATCTCAAAACATTCAGGGGCCTTGATATCTTCTAAGTTAATTCCTCCAAAGGTTTTCGAAATATTAACTACCGTATTGATGAATTCTTCTGGGTCTTCGGTATCGACTTCGATATCAAAAACATCAATATCTGCAAATGTTTTCAACAAAAGTCCCTTACCTTCCATAACCGGTTTACTAGCCAGTGGACCAATATTTCCAAGACCTAGCACTGCAGTTCCATTAGAAATTACAGCTACTAGATTTGCTTTGGAGGTATAACGATAAGCCGTCTCAGGTTTTTCAGCAATCTCTAAACAAGGATAAGCAACTCCGGGAGAGTATGCTAAACTGAGTTCATATGCAGTTGCATGGGGTTTTGTTGGAACAACTTTTATTTTGCCATGAGGTAAAGATTCATGATAATCAAGTGATTCTTTTTTCAATAGCCTCTCACGTATTTCGTCTACCACTCTAGCACCATCTCGCTGGCAGAGCGTATCATGTTTGAGTGTTTGGTGTATATTTGTAAAAATCTAATGATTATCAAAGTACTATTTGAGGTTCAAATGACATTTTTTAACATATAATTTGATGATATAAATTCACACGAAATAGGGCCGCGTTCAAATAGTGTAAGAAATGCCAATATATTGATGAAATCTGAGATTAGCCCCAAATTGTCGGGTTTGAAGAAAAAAAAGTCTCTTTTTTTAGTTAATTTAATGCTTCTTTCTTTAATGTCTCCTATGCTAATAGTTTCGCCTGTTTCAGCACACCAAACCGAGAATGATGTGATTTGGGAAAAGCAAGGAAGTAATGATACTGGATGGGTTCAACTCGATGCAGTCGGAGCTGACCCAAGTATTGGTTTACAAGCAAATGCAAATTGGGCTCTAGAATTTGCCCCCGGTGCTGAAATTTCTAATTTGACAATGGAAATCAGAGTAGATGGTAGTAAAAACTTGATGATTGAAGAACCTGTAATAACAGCTTCAGATATTGGAATCAATCTATTTGACTGGTCTGGGTTAGGAATGTTAGGGTCGAGTGATTCATTCGATGGATTAAATCCACACTCTGGAAGATTAGCGCCTAATAGCGAAGCTGGGGCTTCTTGGACTTTGCCCGCAGGCGCAGAAATAACTGAATTAATCGTTGAGGCTCTAGCGCCTGTTGATCCCGCAGTATCATTTGAACCCGTAAATATAGAAATTACAGATTATGCTGTTCATTTTGTTGATGGTAGATTGTATCTAGCAATTGCTAACTCATTACTAATTATTGATTATAATAACAATCCAAAAATCATCGATATTATTGAATTTCAAGATTCTGGCGATATTATAGATATTGAAATTGATGCTACTAATCTAGCGCTTCATATATTGACAAGTGATGATTTCTTCCATGCTATATCGCTTATCGATACATCTGAATTAGTCCCATTACCAAACACCATCTCTTCCTCCAGCGATCCAGTCGTTGAAACAGTTCAATATGAACAATTTTTTATTGCTAGTGATGGAAATGTTTACGCCTCAAACCAAGATAGAATTTCTGTTTATAATGGCGCTACGTGGTCAGATGCTTATACAAAGTCAACCCCTGGAAGTGCGTTAGATATCATTGAAACTGGTAATGTACTATACTTTTCATTCGAAGACGAAGGTATTGTTCGATGGAACATGAATACTAATACTGCTTTGAGTACATGGACAACTGCAAATAATTTACACAGTGATTCGGTTACTAAATTTTTAATTTCCGGCAACCAGTTATTGATGGCGTCCGAAGATAACGGACTTGCTAGATATGATTGGAGTTCAGGATTTTGGCTTTCTACATGGTCTTCCTCAAATTGGCTGAATAGTAACTATATTGGCGACATTGTTGTTTCTAACGGCATACTCTACATACTTAGCGGAGATACTCTACACTCATACAACACTGCCAATGGTATTTTCCAACAAACATACCAACTCTCAGACTTTGGATTAAATGGAGATGCTGGAGATGATTTGATTTTATGGCCTAGTATTGGGCCTAGGTCGCCTGCTAATGATTTAGTTTTAGTCAGCGATGGATTCGGTCTCTTGGCAGAATTGACTCCCGGAAATTCACCACTGCAAACTGGAAATATGCTAATTGCTAGTGGTCCAACCTCGGCTTCTATGCAAGATGCAGTTGAACTCGATGATGTTGTATTTATTGCCGCTGATGGATTTATCAACAGATACGATACCATTCAATCTAGATGGTTAAATCCTACATTTATTGGAGATAATGTCAATCAATTAACTTCTGATGGTTCATTTGTCTATATTGCTGGACAAAATTCTGGTGCCCATAAAATGCACAGTAATGGGTCTCTATTACAGACATGGGATTCAAGTATTGGATTAGATGATGACGAGGTTATTTCGATTGCAGTAAGTTCCAACGATTTGGTCACTCTTAGCTCACAAGCAATATCAAAAATAGACTTGAGTGGAATCTCACCAATCGAAGTTTTTGATATACCCAGTATTGGATTAAATGACTTATCGATTTATGGAGGCATTGCGTACATTGCCACTGATGACATAGGCTTAGCCCGATTCGATTTAGCTAATGATTCATTTTTGACCCCTTGGGGCTCAACGGGAGTAAACAATGCTGATAATGTCCCGCTTGCTTTACAAGGAGATATCTTACATCTTGGCCTACCTGGATATGGCGTAGTAAGAAAAGATCTTTCAACTGGTGAAATTTTAACTCCTTTTACTGAATCCGGTAGTGCTAATGGACTTGATATCCTCCCCAGTGATAATATATTCGCGTTGATTTCTGATGGTTCAAATATTTACATCGGAACTGATAGTGGTGCTGTAAAGTGGGATGGGAATCAGCCATTAAACTTCCAAGGTGATGGAAGTAGTTGGACTCGTCAACCAAGTCAATTCTTTGATTTCTCCTTGCTCGGCTCTGATATATATGTTGGAACAAATATTGGAGTTTGCAGATATCCAACTTCAACAGTAGATATTGATGATTGTATGAATGTATATGACGGAATGCCTAACTGGGCAACATACTCTGTAGGAAATGATGGCTCAAATGTATATGGCGGAACTACACAAGGTGTTGGGATATTAACCATTAGTCCATTTGAAGTTGTGGATACTTGGGATTCTGTAGACGATACTGAAAACGCGCCCATCGAAGTAATCGGGGATATCGCGTACATAGGCCTAGATGGCGTTGGTATTGCTCGTTATGATATTCCAACTAATTCTTGGTTACCAACTTGGACAGAATATAGCGGTGGACCTTCTGGAAATGAGATTCTTGACCCGGGTAATGGCGATGTTACTGGACTTGTCGCAGACATAAGACCTAACCATATATGGATAGGTGGAGATGATGGTTTCCAACTAATTGATGTAATAAATCAAACCGAAATTTATGATATCGAAAAGAATGATCAATTATATCTTGGAAATGGAGAACCATACCAAATGACAATACACAATAATATCATGTATTATCATCAAAGTAGTAGTAGTAATAGTGTATATCGGATTGATATTGCAAACTTTACTGGACTATCAAATATCGATGCAGGAATTCAACTAGATGATAATTCAGGAGATGCTTGGGGCATGGGTCTTGTTGGAGATACTTTGATGGTAAGTGTTGCTTCTAATGGTGGATTCCCTGACTATTATGATGGTAGAGGCGGTATCGCTCAGTGGGAGATTCTCAATGATGATTGGGGTGCTGATATTTTACCATCTGGCCAGGTTGATAGAGTAACTGCTCATCAAACTAGTAATGGTCAAATGTGGATTTCGTGGGGCGAAAATAAATTAGAGCTTTATGCCCAAAATAATTCCTTAATCGGATCTTGGGATAGTGATGATGGTCTAAATTTCCCTATTAGAGAAATTATTGAATATAATGGAGAAGTTCTATTTGCAACAGAAGATGGAATCGCAAGATTTGATCCTAATACCGGCTCTTGGTTATCTACTTGGGAAGAAGGAAATGGCCTGCCTAACAACGCAGGTGAAGAAATTTATGAAATTTGGACTAATGGAATTGACTTAGTTATTGGTGGAGGAGATGGTTCAAGTTGGCAAGGTTTCCAAGGCGGGGCTATTTCTCACTGGAATGGTTCATCTTGGAATGTTTTTGGTTCTCAAGGCCAAGGTGGCATCCAGCGCGGATATCCAATAACTATGGCAGAATGTGGCGGAGTTCTCAATGTTGGAATTTATGATTCCGATGGTGGAATTGAACAATTAGACTTAGCTTCTTCCACCATTACTGGTACATTTACCCGTGCAACACTCGGCGAAGGTAGAGTATCTGGAGTGGCTTGTGACACCTCAACTGATACTCTGTATGTTGCATTCTATTCTGATGAAGAGCCAATCAAAAAGTACAGTTTCTCATCCAGTCAGTGGCTTCCAGACATCACTACGCAAACCCATAATCTACCTAGTGATAGAATTTGGTGGGATGCGATTGGGTACGATTCTGGCAAATTAATTGTTGGGCACGGATTAGGTCAAGAAGGCTCTAATGTAATAGGAGGTGGATATTCCATTATCACTACCTCAGGGGCGAGTACAAGTCAAGTTAATTTCAATGGCCAAGGTTCTTCAGTTACATCATTCCAGTGGTTAGGAAATGAATGGTTAATTGGGCAAGCTGGAGGGTCCTCTGGTTACAGCCATGTTGATACATTGGGTCCAAATGGGCAATCTGTAATGTATAATCTACCGGGATTAGTTAGTGGTCAAGTAACAACAATGACTGGAAATAACACTCACGTTTGGGTAACTACAATTGGAGAAAATGTCGGATTCGGTCAATCGACCGGTGCTGGCGTGCTACAAGGAGAAAGGACCTCAACTGGAGATATTGAATGGCAATATGGCTGGACATTGCCTGCTAATTCTAGAGCCGCAGATACTCAACTTGTTGGCACCAATCTGTACATTTCCACTTATCCAAGTGGACTGATGAAACTAGATACATTAACTGGTCAAATGCTACCTATGCAGGGAGCTTTACACAATAATATGGATGGGCTAAAATTGGTGGGAACCGATCTAATCATCGGTTTACAAGGTAACTTTGGATCTTCTGCTGGAGTTCAGATTTTTGATACTACCACCGATACATTCGGCAATGGAAAACTTCTTGCTGGTCTACCTTCCAACATAGTAAATGGTATTGAAGTAAGCACTGATGTTGTATATATCGCAACTAATGGCGGAATTGGAAGGTGGTCATTACAAAATAATGACTGGCTAAACCCATTAACAACCACGGATGGATTGCCTTCAAATTTGGTCGAAGATATTGTATTTGATTCTCCTTACTTGTGGGCTGCAACACCGTCTGGACTGGTACGGATGAATACAGTTAATGGTTCATCTAATGTATTAACCAGTGCTAATGGAATGTTAGGTACTTCTTCTTGGGGCCTAATAAAAACTATTGATAATGTTGGAAATACGCAAATTCATGTCAGCCATGATGGAGCTGGAAGTGAAAGACCGGGAATAACTAGTATCGATGGAAATACTGGGTTAGTTGTCCAAACTCATCGCTTTGACCAGTTACCATCGAATACAGTTACTGCGGTTGCTAGTGATTGGTGGGGCCTTCACATAGCAACTGACGTAGGGCCGTTAACCCATTGGAATGGCTTGATTTCTCAATTTGAAGATGGGGGTGCTTCTTGGCAAATACCCAGTTGGCCAATTGAAAGAATGGAGAGTAATGGAGATGAAATACTTGCAATTGGAAATAATATTGCAACTATCATTGAAGCTAGAACCGCTTCACACTCCTCGATTAAGACATTCATATTACCCGATGATCAAATAAGTGGAGGGGAAATTACCTCGGATAATATCTGGATAACAACCGAAACCTCAGGGCTATATGGCTGGATAAATAATGCTCAATGGACCGAGGTAGAAAGATTCGAACTAAGAAGAGCAGACCCCCTAAATATCGGATTCAATCTAGTAACTAAAGATATTACCGATATGGCCCATCCCGGGATGGAAATCGAACTTGCAAATTTGACCAATTCGATTACCTTAGGTGACGATTTAGGCTCTCCTGGTGTGCATGGATTATTATTCCAAGGAATTCCTTTAGCATTTACATCACCTGTTAGCGGTGCTGCAACCTGGGCAAAATCAAACAGTCTGAAATATAATGTCACTCTAAATCTATCTGAAGATCAAAGTATTGAGCAAAATCTACAATCTGCAATAAATAATGCAGTCCAAATTAATGGAACTAAATTTGTTCAACTAAACCTCCGTTCAATTACTAATGGTTCATTACAAATTAGATTAACATATGACTACATTAAATTAGAAACTCCTGTGAATATGGTCGACTTAATTGACAGACCCGATGATGGTGGTGAAACATTAACCGCTTCTTGGACTCTAGTTCACGATGATGATTTCTCTAGATATTTGATTTATGTCAATGAAGGTCCGTTTAATAATGGAGCAGATATTACAGAAGCAGACCTTAGTGGAAGACAAATTGACAAAGCAATTTCTCTACACAGTAGATTGCAAAGCGAAGTGAATACTGCGAATGGTCAAACGCTTGAAAATGGAGTAGAATACTATGCATTAGTAGTTGTCGAATACAACGATGGGCGTTTAGGTATTCCTTCACAACCAATAGGCCCTGCTTCACCTAGTGATGAAATTCCAAATCCTCCCGAATGGGCTCAGGCTGGGCCTCATGAAGGCGGCGATGACGGCGACTTAGATTTAGAATGGAAGAGGTGTACGGCACTTGATTTAGCTTATACGAATATATACACTTCAACTGTAGAAATAAATGATGTTCTAGGACTTACAAATGAGGAATCATTGCCTCCAAGCGAAGGTAATTCCACTATACTAAATCTAAACCCAGGAAGGCCTTACTGGATTGGTTTAACTTGTGTCGATCAGGCTGGACAAGAAGACCTGTTAAATGCCACAATTATTGGTCCTGTTGTTCCTACCGGTGGCTTGAACGATCTTACACCTCCTCCTAAATTAGAAAATGTTGAGGCAATCGATACTCCAAATGACGATGGTGGCCGAGTTACAATCTCTTGGGACATTAGTACTGCGGAGGATTGTACCTTCTATGCAGTATGGATTAGAGAGAACACTCCGAGTATTACAGTGGTTGGTTTGCCTTTAGATGATGCTGGCTTCTCTCAAGCAGAAATTATTGATGATTGCTCTACAAATTCAACAATCGTTGATGGTTATGATGGTATCTCACTACAAGATGGTCAATCATATCTTGTAGCTGTTGTAGCATATGATGATTGGTTAAATGTTGATCTTGTTGATGTTGAAATTATTGAAGTCACACCATTTAGAAATACCGTAGGGTCAGGAAATATACCCGATAGAATTGGGTCGATTACCGCATTTGACCATCCAAATGATGATGGAACTGCAATTGATGTGATTTGGACAGTTTCTACTGCTGATGATTTTGCTTATTACATTGTTTGGGTTGCAGACCAACCTGTCGAAGACCTATCAGAAGTATGGGTCGAATTTGGTGATGATGAGTCTAAATGTGGCTGCTTGAAGATTGATAAGCAATGGATTGATGAAGATAAAAATCCGATTCAATTGACAATCTCTACTGCACTATATGGAGGTCAGGGCAATATGATGGGTTTAACACAAACAACCCCTCAATTGATTAAACCCGATATTGAATTATTTACAACCGTTACAGTTCACGACGTTAAAGGAAATGTCCATCTAACTGACTTAGTTCAAGCCTCAACGACTCCTATCAATAATATTGAAGATACTACACCTCCTGAAAGAATGGATAATATTAGATTAACAGATAGGCCTATGGATAATGGCTCTGCACTACTTCTTGATTTTGATTTAAGTGATGTTAGTGATGTTGCATCGTACGAAATATATGCTGCAACATGGTCTTTCCAAGGAGTCACTGCTGGTAGTGATGGCCCTACTTACCCTATAGCTGAACTCTCAAGAAACCCTGAATTACCATTGGTTATTGATGTAGTCGATGGTAATCAACCTGTTGTTACTGGTCTAGAAATATGGGTTGCTGTGGTTGTTAGAGATTCCGCTGGCAATGCATTTGAGCAAAATTTGAATGTTGTTTCCAATCAATCAAGAAATGATGGCTATGATAGTAGTGGAGATTATTTAGATCCTATAGATGATCTTTCCTTAACATGGATAGATGAAGATAAGATTCTCACTTCTTGGGAGCATTCTAACGATGGAAAGGTGAGAGGATATCAAATTTACATCTCAACTGAAGACTTCTCTTTTACTGATGATGCAACATTTATACAAGAGGTAAGCGCTTCAAATTCCTTCCTAATTTCTAATGATATTTTTGAAGACTTAACGAATGATTCTAGCTGGTATATTGCGGTCTCTCCTTTCGATGATTTCACAAATAGAAAATTGGTAGAGCCTGTAAAGATCGATCCGGTAACAATTACTGGTGAAGAAATAAACCAGCCTGCGGATGATTCTAATGAATTTGCTTCGCTTCTTACCCCACCTAACTTAATTGCAGCTGGATTGATTCTGCTTGCACTATTCTTGGTTATAGCAATAGTCAGAACTAGAGGAAATCAAAAATCAAGGAATAAGTCTTGGGAACTTCAAGAAGCGACTTGGGGAATTCAAGATGACTTTGGTTCTTGGGATGATGTTGATCCAATCATGTCGCAAATTCCTCAGACACCTCCACCCGGTATTTCTCCAACTCAGACCAATGATATTTACAGTGCCGCCCAGCGAATTGATTCTAATCCTTATGGACGTGAAGCATACCAACCTCAACAACCGGTTTTACAGCCCCAAAATCAGAATATAATGAATGACTTAACTGGTGGAAATACAAATACCCCAGTCAAACCAAAGATTGATACTTCATTCCTTGATGACTTGCTTTGATGGTTGGCCCCAAGAGTGCTGTTTTCACAACTGTGAGAGCGAGAAATGGTGAATTGTTTCACTTGGATTTACATCTCGAAAGACTTGCAAAACATGCGGAAATACTCGACATAAAGATCCCCGAAATTATAATTCCGGATGCGCTTGAAGGGCTTGTACATATCGAAATTAATTCTGGTAAAGTTTCATTTAAAATTAAGCCGTTCTATCAAGAAATTCATATGGAGGCAGAAGGAATAACAATTCCTGCGCCGCGTTGGACTAGAAAGGTAACTGGTACCAAACACGGTGATTGGGAGCCGTATAGAAAAATTACAGAAGAAGTATTTTCTAAAGGCGCAGATGTTGGTTTGTTAGTTCATGATTTTTGTATAATCGATGGTGATAGGGTCATGCCTCTTATTCTAGATGAAGATGGAGTCGTTTGGATTAGTGATAGTAAATTAGGCGGTGTTTCTTCCGTGACATATGATGTTTGTAAGCAAGCGATTAAAGAGGCTGGATTTATCATTAGTTCTGGTAGATTAAACGAAAGGTTAGTTGCTAGAGCAAAAGAAATCGTTCTACTTGGTACTGGAATGGGTGCTGCGAGATTAACGGTATTGGATGACGTTGATATCGGCGATGGGAGTGATAATCTACAACAAGTATGTATTTCTGCTCTAGGTGAAAATTGGCATTAGACTCTCAACATTATTCAAAGTCCGGCTCATGGGTTGACTTGAGCGAGTATTATGGTCGACAGGATTGTTTCATTAAAACAGTCTTTGATAGATAATGGGTTGATTGGAGTCTCGGCATTAAAATTCGGTTCCCCTGATGATATATCATTTATCTCAGGAGGGCCAAAATCACATCTGTCAAACTCATCCATGATTTGTGGGCCTAGCAATCTACGAGTTTTGATTCGTCAGCCCTTAAGAGGAGTTGTTCAATCTTCAAATAAGCATAGCCCAATTGAAGGAGAATTAAAATTAAACTATCAAAAATCACCGTTTACCGCTGTAGTAGAAGAGTGGAGGCACGGATGTTGGTATCACTCTAATTCGATTATTGCTATCAATCTTGCCGATTTATTTGAACAATTAAAAGAACTGACTCCAAATCAAGAATTTGAAAATAAGCCCAAAGAATTTAATCCAAATAAACCATTTTGGGCGGGTAGTTTTGCATATGATATGGTCCAATGGACTCAACCTATATCCCTTCAAAATATACCTGAAGAAAATGAAATATTGGCCGTATTATGGCTAATCGACAAATATATTTCTCAATCAAAAAATACCGACGTGTTTCAGGTTTTCTCTGGAGATAATGACTGGAAAAAATTAGTAAAACAAGTGATAAAAAATATTCCTAATAAAATTGAATTACCGGTACAACCAGTCAATGAATTTGATGAAATTAGTTCACTTACTGATAAAGAACATGAAGAGATAATTAAACGGATAAAATTAGGAATTTCTGAAGGTCAGGTGTATCAAGTAAACTTTGGAAGGTTTTGGTCAGGTCGACTAGTAGAATCGCCTCAAATAATTTTTAACCGACTCCTTAAATCAAATCCTGCACCATTTTCAACTCTAATATACGCTGAAGATTTGGGATTTTCATTAATCTCTTCATCTCCTGAAAGTCTTCTAAAAAGTCAAAATCGTGAAATCTATACCTCTCCAATAAAAGGCACATATAAGAGTTCTAAAGATCCTGTTGAGGCTAAAAAGTTACGAGAGATGATGTCAAAAGATGTCAAAGAAAGATCAGAACATAGAATGCTTGTCGACCTAATGAGAAACGATCTATCTGCCGTATGTGAAGTTGGAAGTGTTGATATTGAAAGATTTGATATTGAAACTTATTCAAACGTACAGCACTTGGTTTCTCACCTAAAAGGCCGGTTACTACCATCAGAAAATGGCATGACTGCATTCAATTCAATTTTCCCCGGGGGAAGTATTACCGGTTGTCCTAGAACTATGGTTTGTGCAGTAATAGATGAAATTGAAACTCAATCTCGCTCTTTCTGGACTGGTTCAGCCGGTTGGTTTGATGTACATTCTGGAGATGGTTCGTGGAATATTTTAATCAGAACAATTCAGGCTGAAAGAAAGAATGGTAAGTGGTTTGGGAAAATTGGTTCTGGTGGTGGAATTACAATCAAATCGGATTCTAGTTCTGAGGTAATGGAAACATATTGGAAAGCCGATGCATTAAGAATTGCATGTGGATGGAATGTTAATTTTCAAAAACAACTTGAGACCAATGAACTATCCATTCATCCTCTCGAAATAGAATCTCCTAATTCCACTGGAAATAATGGTTCAGTACAAACATTCGAGCAATGGAGCAGTAATGTTGACAATGAGTCGTGTGGTATTTTACTAATTGATAACCTCGATTCTTTCACACTGAATATTGCTCATGCTATAGCTGGGATGGGGCATATTGTAACGGTAATTGATGGAAGAGGTGAGACTGCTGATGAATTATCTGAACCCAGTACATTATTCAATTTATTACAACAGTTGAATCCTAGTCATATCATTATTGGGCCTGGGCCTGGAAATCCAAGTGACTCATTACTTTCGAATACAATTTCATTACACTGTTTAGCCGGTCAAATTGACTGCCCTGTTCTAGGAATTTGCTTGGGCCACCAATCTTTAGCAACCGCAGAACAAGGAGTTGTCAAAAAATCACCAAATGGTGCAATTCATGGTACTCCAATAACATGTTATCATGATGGTGAAGGAATCTTTGCCGGTTTGAAAAATCCTCAACTCTTCACAAGATATAATTCCTTAACTGTAGAAATTAATTCCCCTAATTCACAACTAATGATTTCAGCAAAAGATGATAATGGAGAAATAATGGCATTAAGGCACAAATTTTTACCGATAATGTCTGTACAATTCCATCCTGAGTCTATCGGTTCACCCAATGGATTAAAATTATTAGAAAATTTTCTATGCAATAATCGGATGCTTGAATAATTAAGACTGATTGCATTGACTCGAGGGAACTAAATGCCAACATGTAGGTTTTGTTCTGGAACATATCCTAGAGAATTTTTCATTCATGGAAATGGCCCTCGCGCCCAAGTTTGTGTAAGGTGTGCTGTTGAAAAAAAACTAATTTCTAAAGAAGAAGCAGTCAATTTATATGATGATAAACTTCGTAATGCTCGACTTTCTATCGTAGCAAGAAGGTACAGTATGTTTCTCTATATTCCAGTACTTTGGACATTATGGATAATGTTTCTTAGTTCTGTAAAGCCTTGGGGTATTTATTTTCTATTAATCTTAATCGCATTAACCTTATTTGCTCCGGTTTGGTTCTTTATTAGAAGTACCCAATTCGCTGGCGATATGGCGAGGTTAACACCTGCTTATGAAACACCAGAGGGCCACTAAGTTTTAGCATGTATCTTCAATACATCGCCATCAGTTAATTCATGATCTGCGCCAACTGTTCTCCGGCTTCGTCCATCTGTACCTCTAATAAACCCATCACCTAAATCTGAATGAACCTTGTAAGCTAAATTCTTGGCTTGTATTTTATTTGGAACTACAAATGCATCTGGGAGTATTCTATCTTCGCCATCAACCCACTGGGTTTCATCTTGAACCGGATACACAACAATATGATCTAATTCTTCGAATAATACAATATCGAGAATCGTTGAAACTCCTGTACTTTTGTTTACACTCAATCTCTCTTGCATATGTCCTAAAGCCTCGGTTTGTGCATCTGAAAGCTGTTCTGGATTGGCAATTTGGAAATTTTGTTCCCCAGAAATATAATTGATCAAACCTGATGATTCGGCCCTTCTAAGTGCTAATTCCATATCTGCCATACAAGGAACTATTCTGCCATTAATATCGAAATTAAAAACTAAATCCTTAGGAGCAATATCTGCTTTATTTGCAGCTATATGAATTGGGAATAGAGATTTTCTTATCTCTATTGACAATTTCTTAAGGGTTTCATCTGACCAGTCCCAAGGAGGAGAATTATCCTGATTAACTAATTTAAATCGCTCAAAGGCTTGATTTATACTCTGGATGGATGAGCCTAATCCGGTAAATCTTTCATGTAAAAAGGAAGTCATTCCTTTCTCACCTTCGGCTTGGACTCTTCTAACACCCCTAGACCAGCCATCATTCAAAATTCCATAAATCCAAGCATCTAATTCATCACCTAGGAAAGAGATCTCTTGTTGAATACTAGAATGAGCTTTATCTGAATTATTTGCAGGTTCTTTGGGGTTGCCTTCAATATCTGTTGAAGCCGAAGCATCTACAACTTGAATCAATGCATCACAATTAGCTAAATCTGCTAAGAATGCATTTCCTCTACCTCTGCCCTCACTTGCTCCTGGGACAAGTCCCGCTACATCTACTAAAAAACAGGGAACTAGTCTTCTAAAGCCTATACAAGATCCTGTTCTTGGTTGGCAAATACTGCCTTTTCTTTCATCATCAGCAGAAACTGGACTTAACCTTCCTTCTGATTCTAGTTTTTCCCTAAGGTCTTTACATGGGCAAGGTTTTCTTGCAGCAATAAATGCTACTCCTACATTTGGATCAATTGTACAGAATGGGTAATTTGCGATATCAACTTTAGCTAATGTCGCAGCACTAAAGAAAGTAGATTTACCAACGTTTGGTTTTCCAACCAAGCCTATACGCATAAACCGAATCTCCTCAAGCGGCTAATATAGCTTCAATCAAGTCTTTCTTAGTTCCTGAGGTTGAAACCCCTAGAGATTTTGCCATCTCGATAAGTTCATCTTTCTTCATCTTTTTTAGCTTAGCTTCTGATGGTGCTGAAGCATCTTCACTTGGTGATTCTTCAACCTCTTCTTCAGCAGTTTCTTCTCCAGCAGTTTCTTCCTCGGCAGATTCTTTTGATTCTGATGGGTAGATTTGAGCAGCAATTCTAGTAAGGGAAATATCTAATTCGGGAAGGTTGATTCTACCATCGCCATCGATATCAATGGCTGCAACTAGTCCATCGATTTCCCAAGGAGGGAAATCACCAACATTGCTATTCTTTAGAGCTTGTTGGAATTCGAAACAGTCGATTTCTCCAGAGGAATCCAAATCAATGGAACGGAAGAAATCGAAAACTGTCTTATCAGAGGATTTGAGATAATCAAGAAGCATGACTAATTCTTTCGCTGGCCCCTTGGATTCTTCGATCTCTTCTTCTTCTTCAACGGGCTCTTCTGCAGGGAATTCGGTTATCTCGTCATTATGTAATTCTGCATTAACACCAATTATCGTAGAGCCACCATCGGTTTCCTCAGATTCACCTACAATAATTTGAGTTGTAACTCCGACTCCTCTACCAAGTAATTGTTGAATTGTTGTCGTTCCTTGGCCTAAAACATAAACATCAATATCTGTAATTTCTTGTCCTAATTCTTCCATCTTATTTGAAGAGTTACCGGTTCTAATTAATACTAATATTGACATTATTGATGCTATTGGGACAAAATAAAACAATGCGGATGCAGTTAAGTAAAATCCTGATGACGATGCTACTGCATCTTCGACCCCTGATTCGCTAACTGCAATTTCTGTAAAGACGCCCATAAGCATTGTAATAATTGAGGATAGACCGCCAAACAAAATGAACCAAACAGCAAGATTCGCTTTAGAAGAATCTTCTAGCTTATTTCCTGATGCAAGTGGATATGAAGCAAAAATGGCTGATACCATCATTAAACCACCAACTGTGAACATGAAACTATTGTCGACCATTGTCGCTAAATCCGCTAATTTATCGGTACCTGTG
>MDTG01221218.1_pt1 | contig 22795 bp, 16 predicted proteins | sample 811421 | NCBI WGS metagenome assembly MDTG01 (sample SAMN05326645, study PRJNA326480) | marine metagenome | isolation source: seawater | place: Pacific Ocean: South East | collected 2011
TATGAGCGTAATAGAAGATAATGTATGCAAGAAGATTAAGGCTCGGTCTGATGTAGGTAAGAAGAAGTACGGGGTGACTATGGAGGAAGAGATTTTATCCATCCATGATTGGCTTGTACACCTACAAGAAGAGTTGATGGATGCGGCTGTGTATGTTGAGAAATTATTAGGGATGGTAGAATGAGATTCAATCCTAACGCTGATGATAGTCGTCCGACTATAGAAGATTACCTTGAGGCAACAGGTAACCAAGAAGAGTACGACTCGTACAAAATCAGCACCTACGCTTGGAATCCAAATGAGGATGAAACAAAAAAGTTGAGAGTTACTAAGTCAAGCCAAGGCACATTTAGTTGGTGTCCCGAACAGTATTACCTTGAGAAGTTCAAGGGCTTGCGTGGTGAGCAGGTGGCTCATCATATCCGTGGGTTGAATGTCCACGACATGATGGAATGGTTTTGGGCTAACTTTTCTGAAGAAATGGAAGAACATGTTTTGACATTGTTAGCAGAAGCACATGCTGAATATAACGATGTGGCATACTCTCAAGCACGAGATGTATTTTTCAATTCTATTCCACACCCACCGAAACCATATGTGTATGGTGAGGATGAGCAGATTGCTCAATGGTTAGAATGGCAGTTCCATAGACTCCAAGTAACAGGCGGTAAAGATTGGCGACCCGTAGGGGTGGAGGCTAACATACATGCTACTCGTACTGTTGTAATAGATGGTGAACCTATACCTATACACATGAATGGATTCATTGATACACTATTTGCTGACGATGATGGATTTGCTCTTATGGAATTAAAGACGGGCAAGTACAAGAAGCGTAGCAAGGTCGGTGCCATGCGTAAGGAAATGGGATTCTATCGTATGATGCTTGAGCATAGTAAGCACCAAGAGTTTCTACCTATCACCCATTGGGGGTGGGAGTTTCCCGGTGGAGGAATGGCTGATGGTGAGGGTGCTACCATATACTACGAGCATGTAAGTAAAGGAAGCAGGGTATCAAAGAGTGTTGAGAATGCTTTAGAGAAATTAGTTAGGGCACACATCAACATGGAGTTCCCGCCTACCCCTTTCCTTGGTCGCTTGCAAGTAGGTGAAACTATGGAGGAAGCACTTGAGCGCAATGGATTGAAATGCTCATGGTGTGATTACAAAGAACACTGCTCACAGTGGGCGGTAACAGACGATTTCTTAGATGAGATAATGGAGGAAGAAAAAATGAAATATGACCAAAGTTGGAGGAATGAGTATAAGTCATGCAGATGGAGTGATTTGGAGGATAGAAGATTACTTGAATGGGTGAAAGAAGAAAACAAAGCAAACGGTGTTGTTATTTCTTCTATCCATCCTACAAGAAACATGAAATGGGAAGAGATTTCTATTGAGTTACGAAGAAGTCCAAAAGCATGTAAAACAAGACTAAAGAAATTGGAGGGAAGAAAATGAAAGAAACAATATTGTTAATGGAATATGTGATAAACGAAAAAACGAAAGGAACAGGCTACAGAGTTAGAGTGAGGAAGTCTACGGGTGGTAACCTACCAAAGAGGGCACCGTTCATTAGACAAGTCCTGCGTCAAACATCACTGTATGAGTTTATGCCTACAGCGATTGGTGATGTAGTACCTGAGCCTGAATACAAGCACGATAAAGATGTGATATATACTGTCCATCCTCGTGAGATGAAAGATGAAAAAGTTGTAAAGTTATACAATATGCTATTGCAAGACTTGGATGAGTACATTAGAAACCACAGGTGATTGAATGTCATTTGTGCCGATTGACTTCCCTCGTGAAGTATTGGAGATAGCCTCCAATGGTGAGCGTGGATGGAGGCGCATGGTAAAAGATGCTGCTGATTTAGAAAAGTATTGGCGTGGTAAAAACGGGTCGGGTAATGTTTACTTTACAGCGTATGGTTACAATGAAACCCAAGCACCTAAACATCACAGAGTGGATTACAATACACCAAAGATACATCACTTCGTGATGGACTTCGATTGTAAGGACTTCAAGAATAAGGGTGCAGATGTAGCCTTTGAAGTCCCTCAAGAAGAGGTACGCAAATTGCACCGCTTTCTGATGAGGAAAAATACTCTTCATTTTATTTGGTTTAGTGGCGGTGGTTTCCATGTATGGGTTCCATTAGATGAAACATTAGAGCCTAAGAGTGGTAGTGAATTGTCACGCATAAAGCATTCCGGTAGGGTGTTGATTAGTGGATGGGAGAAGGAGATAGGGCAACTGAATTGTAATGACCCTACTGTAGCGTTTGATACTTCAGGTATGATACGCATACCCAATTCGTATAATGCGAAGCGTGGTACTTGGTGCATACCACTGACAAGTGAGGACATTCTAACGCTATCATTTGATGACTTGATGGAGAGGGGAATGAATCCACACTCAGGATATATCGCCCTCGGAGAAAATAAAACAAAGATGAAAGTAATTGAGAATAAGTTTTCTCAAAATTATAATTTGCAGCCTGTTGATTTACCAACGGTAGCATTCGATGACATTCACATTCTTCCCTGCTTGTCACAAGCAGCAATGGGTGGGGGCAACCCACCACACAGAGCGAGGTATCACTTCGCATCCTATCTTGCTGATAGGCTACGCTTCTTCTTCCCCGCATGGCGTGTATCTGATGAAGAGAAGGAGTCACACATCAAGAGTATCGTAGAGATTTGCAAGAGCCAACAGTGGGTAGACTACAGTTATGACCGTACTGAAGAGCAGGTTAGAAGCATAGTGATGACAGGGTATTCTCATGCAACATGTACAACTTTAATAACCGAGGGATTCTGCGTAGGGAAGTGCAAATATTTTGACAACACAGGAGGTATTTAATGAAAGAGAATAAAATATACTACAACTATAATGGTCGTTTTTGTAAAAGAATAATTGAAGCATTAGGAAATGAGTCTTTAACTGTAAAAGAGATTATGACTAAACTGTTTAATCAGACTAAAAAGACAAATGGTAGACCATATACAAGCAACCCTACTACCCAAAAAACAGTTCAGATTTTAGCAAAATATCCAATATTTCAAAGAGATGGAACTGCTGTTGGGCATAGTGGTGTAGGACATAATATGATGGTCAATAAATATAGATACATAGGTGATTAGATGAAACCACAATTGATTATTGACAGTAATGAAAGGGGAACTCTTTGTGATTCAGTAGAGCGCAAGGCAGCGAAGTCGGGGCTGGCGGTGGCTCGCCAAGCATTGGTAGTAGGTGACTACTTACTTGGTGGTGCCTGTGTAGAAGCCAAGAGTATATCCGATTTATTTCAGTCAAGTCATAGCGGTCACTTATGGCGACAGTTAGACAACATGGATGCAAACTATGAGAGATTCTTCCTCGTGGTACACGGTTCTATAGATAAGTATGTTGCGATTGCTAAGAAGAATGGTAAGAAGGTATCTTACTCAAGAATACAAAATGAGTTGATTGGCACATTAGCCCGCTTGATGTCAGATTTTGAATGCCAAGTATTCTATTGTAACAATGTCAGCGAGGCAGCATCATTCATTGTAAGACTTCATGATAAGTTGCACAAGCCAGCGAGTAAGCATGGGGCACAGTCAATTCGCAGGGTGGCTTCTAATGACCTTAGAGCAGACATGCTTGCTACTGTACCGGGTATTGGAATGGAAACAGCACAGAAGATGTTAGAAAAATGTGGTAGCATTGAAGAGATGTGTTTCCCTGAATCTCTAAAGGAAATCAAAGGGCTTGGTACAGTGAGAAGAAAGTTGGTGATTGACATTCTAACAAGCGAAGAACCTGTAAGACAAGAGAGAAAGGTTAGGCGTTAGAGTATATAAACTGAAAAAGAGGATATGTGTGGTAGTTATGGCGATTAAAAAATACAAAGCGATAGAGAAGTTTCCGATATTAGATGCGTACTTGAGTCACTTCTCAAAGACATCAATGAAAAATGAAGTACCGGGGTTATTGTCATTCTTTTTCATTCAGGGTCAAACAACTTTACCGTATGTCAGACTACCAACTTGGGACACACATCTTGATTTGAGAGTGCATGTGTTTTGGATTCAACCTTCAAGAACGGGCAAGTCAATTGCTTGGAACTTCATCAGTGACATTATGGAAGAAGCAGAAATACCATTTGAGTTATTCGCTTCCGGTACAGATGCAGGATTGATTGGAAGTACCGAGCAGGAGTTTGATGAAAACGGCAAGCCTACAGGTGATGTAAAAATTGTTGAAGGATTGTTAAGTGGTCGCAAGGCTATCAATTTCGATGAAGGTTCTATTCTTCTTACACCTAACAAGCACAGTCAAGAAACTGTACTGTATCTACAGACAGCATGTAACCCTGTGGGTAGTGGAAACAATACACTTGTGAAACACATGAAGGGTCAAAAGATTGAGTGTCCATCTCTCGTATCATTATGGATTACTACCTATCCACCGAAGGGGGTAAAGGAGTATGTTCTAACAAAAGGTATCTTCCAGCGTGTACTGCTTTACTATAGGCATTGGGACATGGATGAAAGGCAAGATGTCAGTAACAGAAGGCTTGGTACATTCATGGCAAAACCCTCTGAAGAAGAGTACACTAAGGAGGATTTGTATGATTACTTCATAACAACCGACAAGCGTATTCGTGACAGACTATTGAACATGGAGGAAATAACTTTCACTCAATGGCAAGAAGCCTCCAATGATGAGAAGGAAGAGATAGTCCAAAGACACATGTGGGATATGTTCACTCCATCTCCTGATTATCAAACCGCTTTGTATCAAGCATCTGATGACATCTATGAATTGTTGAGAGATATGAGTCCATCAATGTCAGAGATTGTAGCATCATTCGTACCAGCGATTGAGAATTACTTAGGTATCTTCGCTTTCCATATGGCTATCCTTGATGAGAAGTGGGTCGTGAATGCAGAACATGTAGACTTGGCTCACGAGATTCTATTTGATATGTTCCAAAACCTAATCTCTTGGCTTGAAGATTCAGTTGAGGTTGGGGGTAACAAACAGAAGGAGGCTAAGATTCACGATGGTTTGCTTGTTGCATACGGTGAGTGTACCCCTCACGATTTGGATAACTTTGGTGATGGGTGGAGATTACAGTCTATCATGCAATCCGTCTACATGGAAAAATCAAAGGTTTCCAAGTCCACAGCAGAAAGACATTTCAAAGACTTTGGCGGTGACCTGTTCAATAGGAAGAAGTCGAATGGCCGAGTCTACCTAAGAAAGAAGGGGGAAAAGGAATGAAAACATGGACTCATGAAGGAATAGAGTATGATGATAGAACAAAGTATTTGGATGCAAAAAAAGCATCGAGATACTTGACACCCCCTCCTATTGAAGAGGCTACCTTTCATGGAAAGACTCGTACTCACACCCATAAGTGCCCTATGTGTAAAGCCCCTGTAGATAATATGAGGAACTTCAGCGCATCGAAAGGGTTCCAAGACAACTACAGATGTTATAATTCAGATGAATGTAATTGGTCGCACTTATCGGAGTGGTATGAATGATAACTAAAGGTGTACCAATTAATTTCTGCCCTGCTTGTGGCGAGCAACTTGAATATGAAATAATGGAAATAGATGGGTTTTTCCATGAAATGTTACTTTGTTGGAATAATGTATGTGTGTCACCACATGGTGATATAGTAGTAAAGAAGGGTGAAAAACAATGAGTGACCTATTAGCATTGGACATAGAAACAGCAAACTTCTCACATGAAATAGGGGGATGGCACAACACATCCATGTTTGAGCCATCAGTGGTTGCTACATGGGATGGTGACAAGGGCACTATCTATTGTAACAAGTCCTTGGGTGTAGATGATACAGTCAAGGCATTACACCCTCGTACACTTGGTGATGACCTTTCAGACCATATAGCAAAGGGCGGTAAGATTCTCGGTCATAATCTTCGCTCATTCGATTTACCTGTATTGCGTGATGCGTTAGATTGTTGGACAGCCGGTGATATACTTGGCAAAGAAGATGCTGTGATTGATACTAAGTTGTTAGTAAACAAAGCGGCACTTGCATTTGGTAAAGTAGATACTTCACTTGGAATGCTCGTTAAACAAACTTTTGCAGACAGCAAGTTAATGAACAGCAGTGATGCCCCTGTAGCGTGGAGAGCAGGGAAGTATGATGAGGTTGCGAAGTATTGTCTAAGCGATGCTAAACTGACCTTCGACTTGTATCAGTTTGGTAAGAGTGAGGGTTATATCTCATCCCGTAGTTTAGAAACAGGTGAAAAAATAGATTTGGAAGTTGAGTGGTAATGACAGAAACAGGAAATGTAAAACAAGACAAAGCGCAAATACACAACATAAGGGCGGCTAAGACTGTAGCAGAAACAGTTAGGTCTACGCTTGGCCCTATGGGTATGGATAAGATGATGGTGGATGGGCATGGCAATGTCATTGTAACAAATGACGGTGCCACTATCCTTCGTGAGTTAGATGTATCACACCCCGGAGGTAAGATGATAGCAGAGGTGGCTCGTACACAAGAGTCGCTATGTTACGATGGTACAACAAGTACAGTAGTGCTATCGGGTCAGTTACTTGGTAACAGTGAGATGTTGTTTGAGAAGGGGCTACACCCGAATGTGATATGCCGTGGGTATCACGAAGCGGCACAGATGGCTACGCACTATCTATCTACAGAAATTGCTAATGTTAGTGATGATAGAGATGTACTCGTAAACATTGCTAAAACTGCGATTACAGGTAAGACTCTTGAGAATGCTTTAGATGCAGTTTCAGAACTATGTGTATCAGCAGTAGAGAAAGCCGGTGATGCTGAAAGCGTCAAGGTGGTATCATTCCCCGGTGGTTCAATAGAAGATTCATACTTATTCGATGGTGTAATAGTAAACAAGGACTATGTGCTTGAGGGTGATGAATATTATTATAATATAATTCTAATTAACAATGGTCTTGAAACTGAGAAAAATGATGATAACATACAGTTGTCTGTAGATGCTCAGTCATATCAAACCTACAAGAGTGCAGGTAAGGCTGATTTGCTTGCTAATGCTAAACACATTGTAAACGCATTACCTAACGGTGGTGTTGTATTCGTGCGTGATGGTGTGAATGATATGGTATGTTCTCATCTAAAGAAGCACAATATTATGGCGGTTAGACGCACACCTGAATCTACACTTCGTGCTTTGAGTAGAATGTCTAAATTGTCTATTGTACAATCACCTGATGAAATTGATGGTGTTAGTGAGGTATTTTTATCTCGTCAAAGAAAGAATGACATTTGGTATCTCTTTGTCAGACCGGGTATTGAAAGGGAAACGGGAGAGGACTTGTATGGAACAGATGAGGCTACCCTTGTACTGCGTGGTGCTACTTCACATACGCTTGAAGAAGTCGAGCGTGGGTTTGATGATGCGCTTGGTGTAGTGTCTCTTGTAATGAAGGGGCAGAACTATGTCGTGGGCGGGGGTAATTCCTATGTGCGTATGGCTACACATCTACGCCAACATGCGGCACAGATAGGGGGTAGGGCACAGATGGCTATTGAAGCGTTTGCTGATGCCTTAGAAATCATCCCTGCTACCATTGCTGAGAATGCAGGTCACGACCCATTAGATACTATTCTCGCTATGCGTCACAGTATCTTACAGGGTGACATAACCGTTGGCCCTGATGTTACAGAAGGCGGTGTCAAGGATTTGTTGGCTGAAGGTGTAGTAGAACCTCTTGACTTGGTTAGACAGGCTGTACTGAGCGCAGCAGAAGTCACTAACGCTATCTTGCGTATTGATGACATAGTAGCACGACGACCTGTACAGTAGGTGTCGTCATGGGTAAACTCATGGAGAAACTAAAACGCCCTTGCCCTGAGTGTGGCGAGTTGCAAGTGCCGAGAAGGTTATCCGGTAAGTTTCTTGACGAGGGTAACGAGCGTGTATATCTGATGTGCTGTAGGGTATGTGAGCATTATTGGAAAGACCCAACAATGCGAAGTAAACCAAGGTCGGCCTTTACAAATAACGATTAATCAGAGCGATACACCTTCTATGGTAATCGGCACATCAACATTTACAATATCACCAGCACCATCTTGAACTTCACATCTTGCTAAGAACTCAGCATTAAAAGGCGCACCACCACCGCTTGCCGGTCTTGCGCCATTGAAAGTCGCTGTATTATATCTTGCAGCATTAGTAGTGCCTGTTGATGCCACTGAGAATCTATTTCCGTTATCTGAGTTTTCAACATTTTTACTTAATGTCCAAGTAAATGTGTAACTTCCATCCCCACCACTTGCATTCACTGTTATATCTATTTCACCGGGGTTTGTTGTGAATGTAACTACTGAACCTGTTGCGCCACCAACATTTTGAGCAATGTCTTGTAATGAAGCACCATCAAGAGATGCCGCTAATGGTGATGATGCACCTTGTTGAGCGCAACCTGCTAAAACAATATACATATCAAACACCAATTACCATCCAATTATTAGAACCAATAGCAATACAAGTAGCGGCTTTGAATGTTCCCAAAGTAGCATCAGAGCCAGCACCATTGATATTATTTCCATTGCGACCAATTGTAATATTTCCACCTGTTGTGTTTAGAATAGCGTAGTGTTCACCAGCAGTTGAAGTTGAAGGTAATGTTATGTTACCTGCACATATGTTGTATCTACCAGCGTGGGCTGCTTCTGTTAGAGTAGTGCTTGCTGATACTGATACAGTAAGCAATCTTGTATTTCTAAATGTACCACCTGTTTCCATGTCAAGCATAGCAGTAGGGCTATTATGACCTATTGCTATTCTGTCGTTAGCGGCATCGGTGAATAATAGGTATTGCTCAGTATCTCCTTCAACTCTAAAGTTAATATCGGCTCTCCCTCCGTCATTTACACATACTTCCCCATCTGCGGCTGAACTACCTGATAGGGAGAGAACTTGATATTGCGCCCCCTTATGGCCTACAAAGAAAAAGATTTCACCGGCTTCTGCGGTATCAGAAACATTAACCATTTGACCCATCATGTAAGCATAGAGATGATTGCCTCCTGCATCATTTTCTCCTTCAAATCGAATTATCCCTATATCATCAGATGAGGCAGGGGAAGCAGTATTTTTCATAAATCTAATAGTTGCTTCTTGGGTATCTGCATTTGTGTTTTCTAATCTTATTTCCGGTTGTTGAGTTAAAGCAGAGCGTATGTGTAGTTGAGCGTTGGGGCCGGTGACACCACCTATTCCAACTCGACCATCATCTCCACTTATACGCATTACCTCAGTTTCAACTCCACCATCATTTACTTTGAAGATTATATCTTTATCTTGAGTTTCATTTTGTATAGTTACATGGTTTGAACTGCTTGATATTTTCAAATCATTTACTTTGAGAGCATCGGTGCTTGTATTGAAATTAAGATTGTTGTCACTTGTGAACCCTCCACCACCATCTGATAGTTGCACATTGCCTGAAGCACCGTGTCCGTTAGGTGATACAGCACCGCTTGCTAACATCACATTCTTCCATGCACTACCGTCATAAACGAATACTCCTGATTCTTTTCCTAACAAAACAGTGCCTATACCTGAGTTATCGAATGTCACTCCATTAGTACCGTGTGCAGCAGCGTTAGTTACATAGACTAAATGGCCTAACGGGAATGTACCTGATGGGTTAAACTGTATAGCACCTGATGGGTTAAGCACAAACACCTGTCCTTCATTAAATGTGAATGTAGTAGTAGAACTTGGGGATGAAGTAACATATCCTACCGGCCCTAATACATGTGTATGTCTTGTACCACCTGAGTCCTTTGATGAGTAATACAACATTGTATCTCCATCTGCATTGTAAGATTGCCATAATGCACCTAAGCGACTACCTGCTAAGTTACCACTTGCACCACTCACTAAACTGTCTATCTCAGCGTGATTGTCAATGGCAGTAGTAGCACCTACAGCACCGGAAGTTACAGATGTAAAGTAAATTGGCGATGGCCTCACAAAGACTCTCTTATCATTACTTTCTGATACAGAGAGTTTCAAATCTCCACCACTTGCATTGTACACGACTCTCAATACAGCCAACACTACACTTTGTTTACTCGTTAAAGTAGTGAGTGTATCAGGGTCATTTAGGAATGCGGAAGGGGTGGTGGGGTAAGCATTAGTTGCTGTAGTGATTGCAGTTCCCATCTCCCATTGAACACAATTAACACTTGGTTTAGCAGACACATATACAACAATCAGTGCCTCTTGCCCTGCTGATAGTGCGCTGTATGTGGCTCTCCTGTTTGCGCTGCCTGTAGTCAAATCAATATCAAGAGTACCACCCGGCCCATTAGCGAACTGATATGGTACACCATCGAGTACAGCAGTACCTCCGGTAACTCGTATTCGATTTACATTGGTATTCTGTTCACATACACCCGGTAAATCTTCAGGTACATTTTTGTTAGTAGCACCATACGCTGTGTCCTCTTCTAACAATATACCATTGCCATGAATACCCTCAAGGTAATTTGTTAATGTTGGACTTTGTATATGTTCACCATCGGTTAGACCATCAGTGAACTTTGCTGTCCCTGCCATTGAAGATTCATTCGCTTTTGTATGTCCTGATAACGGATTCCCTGCCATTATGCCACCTCTATTGCTATCTGTATTACTAATTCGTTTGAGTTATTTTTAGTAACGGGATTGATAGTGTATCTCGCTACAGGTGTAAACTCAGTAGTATCACGGAATTGAATATAGACCTCTCTTATTTTATCAGTAAAAGATTCTGTATGTGGAAGCGTTGCCTCTACCAATAATGATGTTTCATCTACAATGGTAACTGACGGTACAAGTGTGATAGCAGGGCGACCTGCTGAACCATCATCACTTGTTGCAGGTGTACCATCAAAGCCTAAGATAACCTCATTGATGTTGCTTGCTAATGTGTCAAGCAGTAGCCTCTTAATGTAATCACTGACCGGAATATAATCGCCTCCTTGTTGTTTTGTTACCACCAATTGGAAGGCCACCGGCCTTGCCTATCTTACCTCTGTCTTGAGTGCCCTTCACCCCACCGATAAGGTATGCTGTATTAAATACACCACGAGCAGTAATCACTGATGATATTCTCAATTCTACCTTACCAAACAAAGCCAAGTTCTGTTCTACTACCTGCACATAGGTAGCAGGGTTAGTATCATTTGCACCTACTGTAGTACCTTCTGATAAGCCCTGCAATATACCCTCAATACCTGTATCTAAGTTAAGTAACGAAAGGTCACTAAGATTTTTTACAGGCATGTGTTTGACCTCAGTAACTACTTTATTTTCACCACTAAACTTAATCACCATACCCGGTCTTATTCCTATGACATTTGGATGGCCTTCACTTGTAATTGCACCCTGTACTAGAGAGCGAGTTTTCAGCATTTGGCGGGCTACTCTTCGTGCAGCGTTAGTAGTTCTTACTGTGTTGTCTACGATAGGTGCAGTATCTTCTCGCACCTCTTCTACCTGACCTTCTACATCATCTACGGTTACAACTACTAAGTCGTTAAGTGCTAAGGGGTGTCCTTGCACTGTAACTCTATTCGGTATGTTGTCTACAGGATTTTCTATTTTACTTCCTACCCTAAAGTTAGCATCTATGTTGAAGTTAGTTTCACTAAATGTAATTGGTATGTACAATAGATTGCCGAAGCGGTCAAGTAATATCATTCTGCTATCATGTCTACCAAGGAACCTTAGTGCGGTCATCAAGTTCATGTTATTGAAATCTTGACCTACAAACCTCATGCTGTGTTTTCTTGCTGATGATGCGGTAACATTCTTTGGCCGTGAGATATTCACACTCGTAGCACCACTGTTGATTGATTCTCCTAACCTGATAGCCAAATCAGATGTACGCAATCCCACATCTATCGGTTGACCTAACTTTACTTTGTCACCTACGAACCCTATACCCTCAAGTGTGGTTGCTTTCATGTTTCGCAGGTTAGCCTTTACACCAAAAGATGATGAATCAATAGTAGAAGGTAATAATCGCTGGCTACTTGCTTCAGCATTGTAAAACAACATTGGAATATTAGTTGCTGAAATTACTTCATCATTAAAGAAAGGCGCATTTAGGCTCGAATGACCGGGCTTACTCACATGTGTAAGTTGTACATACGATTCGCCTTCCAAAAGTTGATACGCTCTCTGAGGCATAACTTGCAATGTACGGGTGTTGTTTTTCTCAATAATCACCTTAGCCTTGTCAGCCTTTTGTAGTGTTATACGAGCATGATGTACAGCGTTATCAACAAACACAGGCTTGCGTACATGGGTCATAATCTCGTCAGCATCAGTGCTGTAACGACCTACGGTGCTGTCCTTGATTACTGTCATTTCGCAGCACACCTTTTTATTTTACGAGTAATTTTTAGTGCCTGTTGAAGTTTATCTTCATCAACATTACATTCTACACCCCATGCCTTCAAGTGCATTACAAGAGTTTCAGTGGCTAAGTTAGCACCGCTATCTTCTACAAAGGGGCACCCACCTAATCCACCTATGCTTGTATCGAACTCTGTAATACCTGAGAATATACCTGCCCTTACCATAGATAACGGGTCAGCCTCATCTCCTTTGTGATGTAAATGTAATGCTACATTCAATCCTTCTTTGTGTGCATAATCAGCCCATGTTGAAATCTGTAGTCTGTCAGCACATCCTACGGTGTCAGCAAATACAATTGTATCACCAAACATTTTAGCGTCACGAATACATTTTATTATTTGGTTATCTGAAGTAAGACCGCTATACGGAGAACCAAAGGCCATAGAAATATACACTCTTACATTTTCTTTTGGTACACCTAACATAAATGTCCTGTAACGCAAAACTAACTCTGTATGTGTAGCATTCATATTCTTCAAATTGAATGTTTCACAAGGAGATAAAACAATGTTGATTTTTTCTACACCTGCTGCTTTTGCTCTATCATAACCACGCTTGTTAAGCACAAGTGCTGAACCCTTGCCGGTTACTACATCTTCAGCATCAGCCATATTTGGTACAAGTTTAGGATGTACAAAGGATGCCTCTTCTACAGTTTCAATTCCTGCATCGTAAAGTGATTGAATTAGTTGCTTTTTAGTGTCAGTATCTACAATGTAATTTAGTGCTTGTAGACCATCCCTTGGCCCCACTTCATACACCTTTACACTAATCATGCCGCATCACCACTATGGTCTGAACTATTGTAGGTCACATCGCCCTTATGTCCCTTTTGATGGAGAGATTGAGAGAACCTTGGTTGTACGCTATAATCCATTCTTAATTCTTTTACATCTCCTTCTTCATGTGACCTTCTGCGGGAAGCATCGGCACGATGATGTTGCAAGGAGTTTTCACTAATTATTACACGAGTTACTTCATTATCTAACAGTGTCTTATCGAAACTTGTAACCTCTGTACCCTTAATCTTCGGGCCTTTACTCATTGGTACTGTATCGCTTGCTGATATATCCATATGATATGCAGGGACATATGGTGGGTTGGAGTCGGGGCTGGTGCTTCTCATGTATATGCCTCCACCTGTTGCTCTGCCGTTTTGAACTTCATAAAGGTACAGTCCATACTTACCACCTGCTGTAGCACCGAAGTAGTTACTACCGTATTGCGGTGAAGAAGAATGTAAGTTTAGATTAGACCTAAACATTTCAGCATGTTGTTTGTCTAATAATCGAATAGGCCGTAACATGTATGTGATTTTCTTATCTACCACATTCGCTCTCTTACCGGCTGTTGTAAACACATCAGTAGCATATGGGTTGCTACCCATACCCGTAGGTGGAGTGAAACTCAAAGTACCGTTAGTTACAGAACCACCTGTAGTTGAGGCTGACAACTCAAATGTAGTTGCATCTGTGATAGAAGATACAGTAGCACCTGTTGGAATACCTGTACCACTAACCTTCATACCCACTACTAACTTTGCTGTAGAATCCATAGTGATTGTAGGGTCATTGTTGTAATCACAAGTAGCATCAGTAAACCCACCCCAATTAGAATCATCAATAGGAGATACGAAGTTGCGTGTTTCTGCAAGGAATGTACCACCAAGAGGATTGAAGTTAGATGTATGACTTAATCTAATTACACCACCCTGCGGTTGCCCACCAAAGTTTAGTGCGGTTAAGTCGTAATCACCAAGTGTTTGAGAGCCTGTTTGCATACCACCGTGTAGAATAACACGCTGTCCTACATTTCTGTCAGTGTGTAGGCTATGCGCTTCAGTGTTAATGATAATCATATTCTCATCTACACCTTCTACATTTTCTGTATCTAAACCGATACGAGGACTACTTCTACTAACAGCATCCTTGTGTGGTGTATCACCATCTACCGTTTCCACTCTGTCACTTACTACTGCTTCGGGCTTGAGTAGTCCATCTTCTGCTATGGCGAGTCTTGCACTTATACCACGAGGCACTTCATCAGATTGCAATACATCATCTCTTGCTCTAATGTAACCATCATTCATGTTAGGCTCTGCTGTATGGTGAGATAGTACTACTCCCGTAGTGTGGTTTGGCTCATTCAGTTCTGTAAGTAAATCTTCATTGAATGCTGTTGGGTATCTCAATCCATGACCCTTACCATTATCCCCAACTCTATGAGAATTAGTAGGCATAAACACATCAACTAATGTTGTAGAACTATTATTATTGACATTGTTTAATCTACCACCAAATCTTGGAATAGTGCTGGCTGTCACATTTATCAAACCATCACTAAGGTTTGCTATATTTTTGAAATTAACAATAGGTTTACCACCATTGTATAGTCTTTGGAATGGGGTTCTATTAGCACCACTTACTCTATCATATTCGTACACATCTGCACTGTCCCATGCAGGTTTGATACCAAACCCACGAACAGGGTATCTTCTAATATCTTCACCACGAGTATTACCCCACCAATCTACAAGGTAATACTTAGCCGCTTGCTCTATTCCTGTAAGGCCAAGACCGTCATCATCTCCCCACCAATCTCTTATGACCGTTGATTCATTTCTTAATGTGCGTACAGGGCAACCAAATGGTCGTGTAACTCTCATACCGTCACTGTATCTTACTTGCCTTTCAGATATGTCTACACCTAACATACCACTAAAGTTAGTTTGTCTTTCCATAATACCAACATATTTGTTACCATATGCAGGTTGAGAACCACTAATCAATGATGCAGTGCCACCAGCGTAAGTCCATGTTTGTGTTTCTTGTTGAATAAGCGGGCCATGTTGATAACTTACAGAAGCATTTGTAGCGGTAATTGCAGATTCTCTAAATGCTCTTGCACCATAAGTAGACCACTGCGGTTTATTGTATGGCTGTCGTAATCCAAATCTGTAACCAAATGGTCGAGTACGAGTAGGATTAGATATACTGTCATACGATGTTTTTGTTACACCACTACTTACAGTGTATGAACCATCATCGTCTGCATCAGTCCATACAGGGCCATCAAATGTGTACTCTCTTGGATAATCCCAAGATGTAGATACATAACCATAGCCGTCAAGTCTACTGACGAGTGGCCCACCACGAGAACCGCAAGGCCAAAAGTGATTGAGCATAGTTACTGTGCTTGCATCACCACTGTCAGATTGACCACCCTGATGAGTATATTCGGCAGTAGACCTACCTTGTACCATAGCCGCAGCCATAGCCTGTGCTGTAATCATACTACCATCACCGCCTATCAAAACCGGTGCATCAGCAGTAATAGTAGCGGCTAATGTTTCATTGGTAGTGATTGTGTTAGTACCAGCATTAATTGAAGCCACGCTATATACTCTACCATCTAACATAATGTTAGGAGTACCTTCAATAGATACTAAAGCATCTACTGTAAATGATGTATCACTTGCTCTTGTAGCAAATACCATAGCAACATTGCTACCACCTACTGCTGAAGCAGAAGCACCTTTAGTGTTAGCAATTTGATAAGGAGGTTGAGGTGTTTTTCTTCTTAGTGCAAATGGCCCAAGACTTGCAAAGTGCGTAGTATCATGGTAATGTATAGTTTCAAAGTGTTCAGGCATACTGTTCAATGGTTTCTTATCCACTGCTCTATCAAGGTGAGGTGATAACCAAGTACGACTTGAATCAGAATAGAAAGTATGTGGGCGACCAAGGTTTGGATGCCATAGACATAAGTACGCATCGGCCATGTGTAGGCTGTTAGTATCTCTACTACCCTGTAGCATCTGTGGTAGTATTCTTGTAATCATACTTGTTTTAGAATCTGTAAATACACTTCCTGATGGTCTAAAGTCATAAGCACGAGTAAGCCGCAATTTTGTACCCGCAGTTAAATTGCTGGTGAAAGAAGATTTTGCTGTAATGGTAAATTGTTTTGGTTTATTCATATTAGACGCATCATATCCACTACGCTCAGTATAGGTGTGGGTGCGTCTTACACCGTTTGCATCTGTGTATTCTAACATGTTACCATAGTACGGTGCTTTCGGGAACCCTCTTGCATCATCTACTGTAATAGTTGTAGATGCTACAGATACTACAGTACACACCGGATTCAAACTTACATTCTCAAGAATCTCTGAATACAAATCAGGTGCTATACTTGGATAACCAGCAAGTGTAATTTGACAACCTATACTACCTGTAGATGAGCGAATGAACTCATAGTAGTTATCGAACTTATGATGAGATAGGTGTCTAAATCCGGTTGCAGTAGAATCATCCGGCCCTACTCTATGCACTATACTCCACCAAGGGATATTTGTAGTAAAGCCCGGTGATGCTTTGGCAAACATACTTGGTGTGTAAGGTAATGAGTTCTTTACAAATGCAGGTGATTCTGTAGCCTGTACACCAAATGGATTGTAAGTCATTAATGGTGGGATGTTAGTAAAGTGACTCATGTAATCGGGGTCATGGTCTATCATTAACTCATTAATGAAAATCTCACAACCACGAGTGTCAGCCATAGTAGCGTTAGCCAATACTAAACCTAATGCACCTGTAGCAGAATCAGGTTCACGAATACCTATGACAAGTGCCACTTGTTGGTTTGTTAATTCGTTTACACTTCCATCAGGAAGTGCAGTAGCACCACCGTTTGAATGGAAACCTAACAATTGTGACTTGTGAACATTTGGTTGTATAATAATTTGATATGCACCTACTTCAGCAGGGTCAGGGAAATGGTGTTTTAGAGTGTAAGTTGCGGCAGCCTCAAGCACCACTGTATGACCACCTGCGGCATTTACTACACCTGCTTGACCTTCAGATGCTAACACACCATATCCATCATTCCTTACCTTGGTTTCAAACATTAATGTGAATGCCCCACCGTGAATGTCACTTGGGCCACTTGGTGTAGCCGTTAATGAACCAAAGCGCATCTGAGTGTCATATCCATGTAACTTATTTGTTAATTCTGTAGATATACCTGCCAATGTATTATTTTCATCAAAATCTTTACTGCTTACTAAATCATGTTCAAATGATTTAAGCGTAGCAGACCTATTTGCAAGATGTTTATTGTACAACCCTTGATATGCAGGATGTGCCCAATGACCCGGTAGTATAGCCATTGTTGGATTTACAAAGTGATGGCCCATACGGGGTATGGCTAATGGTGATAACTGCGGTCTTGTGAATAGAGTTTTTGGCTCTTCTTCAGTACCCGGTGTACCATTATACAATGTATGGGCTGTATCAGGGCTATTACCACTTACTTCTGCATGGTCACGCAATCTTCGTGCTGCAAAGAATCGAGTAGAACCAGCAGGTATGTAATACGATGGGACTACCTTGTAAGAAGATATATCACCTTTAATTATTTCTTGGAAGTCAGCATCTCCTACACATCCTGTGAATGTACTACTTGCTATTCCGGTGAATGACGCTACACCACCTTTACCTGTGGTTGGGTTGTATAATCTCAAGAACTTGCGTGTATCTCCCGGCCCTACAGTTTCATCATACAGAGATGTAGTAGGCGCAGTATTCACTGTAAGAGTAGTACCACTGTATGATACTGCTGTTAATTCATTAGATGTCACACCAGCAGCGTGAGTATAGTAATACGGATAACGATGAGAATGACTGTTACCATTCTTTGTTATGTGGAAGTAAAGTGTTCTGTCATGTAGTTCGTAAGATGTTTCTAACGGTGCGTTACCTGTAGCAATCTCCCAACCCTTGTAAGTAGAATCAGGGAATGCTTCTCCTGTTGCTGCTTGGCTAATGTGTTCCCAATTATGGTCACTAAAGGTCGGCCCCAATCTTGGCCCTGTTGTTTCATCAGTAAATAAATGCTTGAGGGCGGCACTTGAAATCGGCCTCATCATACCACCGCTACCTATTGTTTCCGTTTGGTAGGCTTGCAGTGCCCCGAATCCGGGTCTAATAATGATATTACCGGGTATAGTATCAGGGTCAGGTAGTCTAATCTTTAGGTTAGGTTCTACACCACTATTAGCAACAGATGGTGCCAAACCTTCAGCACTTCTGTCAGATATAGTATTGTAAGTTCTAATAATAGTTCCAAACGGTGAACCACCCTCAATGATATGAGTTTGCCCTGTATCATCTTCTACCATTATTTCTTCAAATTGTATTTCTTCATTTGGTATAGCCAAAACATTGCGTAGTTCATTCGGGTGTTGAGAGGCTAATTGAGGATGGGATAATTCTTGAGCCTGAATTATTGGGAACATTGCACTGTTAGTAGTTTCAAAACTAAATCTATTATTACCAAGCAATTCTTCTCCCATTGTGTATGCGGTTCCATCTGATTTTATTCTTGTGACAAACGGTATAGCACCAAGACCACGAGCGTTTGAAGCAGGTAAAGACAGATTACCTCCATCCATTCTTTTCCATACTACATTTTCTATTGTGAAGTTTTTAGCAGGTCTGTTTCTCATAGCCCTTTGGCTGTTTATTGAAGGTAACCAAAGGCCACTGTAACTTGTATTATATCTTGCTGAGAGTTCTCCTGTCGTATCAGCAGCACTGTCTATAAAGTCCGTAGCAATATTTCTTTCTACATCTGTAATGCTTTCTAAAAAGAAACTACCGGGGCTTTCATCTAAATCAAAGAATAAATCCCCTACTGCTGTTTTACATGGCGTGGCGTTTACTAAGTTTACATCGTTAGTTATTCTTGCATTCCATTGTACGGCAGTATTAGGTATAACATCATCAAATGCGGATATTGCAGAATTAGTTACTAAAGCCTCAATGTTTGGGCCACCATTTGCGGGTGCTACAAATCTATCTTTGTTATGAATATCTTCTCTCCATTGAGTAGTACCTGCAAAGGTTAGCGCAGTTTCAGCAGAAACGGATTGTAATGTTTTACTCTTAACAGCCAACCAATCTCCTGTAGCGGTAATACCATCTCGGTCACGCTTGGCTACGAGAGGCAACTCCCCTTCGTATGATATTACTAAAAAGCCACGAGCAAATACCCCCTGATTTTGATGTAATGATTTTGGAACTACATCCGTTCCATCATTTTGAATATGCAATGGTTTGCCACCATAATTGTCTACATCAGTATTTTCAAATGTGTAAGGATTACTACTTGCTGTATAACCTGAGTATGCAGCAGTAGATGCGAGTCCTATATTCCAAGTGTAAGGAGTTGATAGCGTAGTATCATCGGTGCCCCATCCATTAACGGGGCCACTACTTTCAGGCCCATACCTTATTGGTATAACATTAGGTTGGTGTGCGAATGTACTCATTACTGAAGATGCTTTTCCATATGGCGAAAATCCTAATTTTGGATGCCAAGCACCAAGACCGCCGGAGTAAAAATTACCACCCACTGCTAAAGAGTTTAGATATGAATATCTTTCACCGGCCCACCCTACAGCACCTATAGGTCGTGTTCGGTCTATTGCGTCTACTAAACCGCTAAAGTGTACTCTACTTCTATGATACAGGTTAGCCCTATCACTCACATTATTCATGAATGTATTTACTCCTGATTTAGACCAAACAAATACTTTAGTAGGTACATTAGTACCACCTTGTCCATCCATTTCAGGGAGGGTTAATGCAGTTGTACCATTGCATTTATTATCCCATGTGTACAAATCTTCCATATATGGCATTCCACTAATTCTATTCGGTGCAAGATTAAATTGCACAAACCAAGTTCCATGTGACAAATATACATTGCGTGAATGATAGCAACCAAATGCAGATGTATCTGTACCTGAACCTACTCCGGGTAAATCTGAAGGTAATCTACCACCATTGTCTGTGCGAATCCATCCTGATGCTGGTAATTGCTCAAGTTGGTCACGGAATGCTGTAGATGAACCGTCTGCTATTTTAGCAATCACATAATTTTTTGAATCAGTAAATGTAAGTGCGGTGCTTGTGCTGTTACTTGAAATATTATTATTGCTTTCTATACGGGCACCATAGTTTAGATATGTTAATTCAACCCAACCGTATCTATCTTGTCTGTGAGCAGTACCCATAGATGGTGCAAATGTCCCACCCATTGCTTTTAATGCACCTGAGCCGGGATTTTCATTAATTGCTTGCCCAAGAATACATGCCAACTCTTCACTATTTTGACAGCGTGTTGCATCAACAAGTATTGTATCTCTAAAGAATGCGTCTGCATTTTCACCTGAAGAACCTGCTATCCAATTATTACCATGAATAACCCCCGATGCTCTAAATGCAGTGGCATTCATAACTTGAGCCGCCTCTTTAACAACTCTATAGTTATCCTTTTCCATAGGCGGGTTAAATGACATTTGCTGGTCTAACCAATTACCACCCGGTAAATATCCACCATCCATATGCCATGTCATATCTGCACTCATTGCTATTCCATAACCGTTTGTTGTACAATGTTGATATGGGTGAGCCTTTTCATAATCAGGCTCATTGGTTGTAAGTATCTTATTGAGGATAGGACTTTCAAAGTGTTGCCCATAATGGTAACCATGTTCAGGTCGCTGTCCTAACCCACGATAGTCAGTGCCTAATGTGAATGTAAGAGTAGAAGGGCCATTAGCATCAGCAGGTACATTTAATTCAAAAGTAGTGCTATTAGTTACAGATGCTATAACTTGATTATTTTTCATGGTATTACCGCCATCACTAACAGCCATACCTGCTTTTAATTTTGCAGTAGAAGAAACTGTAACCGTTCTACTACCAATGTTTACTGTTGCCGATGCGATAGAAAAGGAAGGGTCACCAATGTTTGGTAGACCTTCAGGTGGAGCCCAATTGGAAGTATATCTAAATTGGAATCTTTGCCTTCTCGATTGATATGTTGTACTCGGAGGCCCATACTGCCCATCGGAGTTTTTAATTTCATTCGGAAGTCTTTGCCCATGAGGAACTTTACTCCATGTATTTCCTGTAGTCACTACATAACCCGGATGGGGTTCTACATCATCATTAGCAGCCGTGGTTTCTGTGAATGGGAATGACTGACCCGGCCCGAAAACTAAGTATGTAGTGAAATAAGAATCACTACCTTTATGGTCATCATATCGAGCGTTTTGATGTGGTAATCTAATGATGAAAGGCACTGCTTTTTGCGGAACTATACCAGCAGTATAACGAGCAGATAAATGAGAAGGTCTACCTCCGGTTCTTGTATAATTTCCATTATCTATGTCAGGTGATAAAATAGATTCAGTGTTAAATGCAGGTGGTGTACAACTTCCTCTATGTTGATTTAGGAATCTCGTACCGGGGAAGAATGCTAAGATAGCGTTACAATCTAACATAGCAAACGATGTACTAATCTCATTCGCATTTTGAATACCCGCAGTACCGGTTGGGCCGGTGGAGTATGGGTGTGTATAAAATGAAGAGTAATCGTTTTGCGAACCGTCATTGATGTCAAGCACTACACCACTGAAACCACCACCGAAGTAAAGCGGTACACTGTGGTCATTACTATCCTTACCACCCTTGAAGTAAGTGATAGGTTCGCTTTCTACACTACCATATACTCGGTAACCGCTAAAGTGTTTATCACCGTGTAACATTAACAAACCATCATCTGTTAAATCACCGGTAAATAATTCAACCCATTTGTCATTCTTACTCAATACTGAAAGTTTAGTTAATGGGTCAAATGTGAAAACAAGTTCAGTGTTTGAGTTGGTCGCTGTAGTATCAGCACTTAAAGTAAAACAAGTAGCATTATTAATTGCGGCTACAGTAGCACTGCTCGGTATGCCAAGACCACTTACTCCCATCCCTACAACTAATTTTGCGGTAGAGTCCATTGTGATGTGTCGTACACTTGTAGTAGAACCATCAGATAATCCTGATGTATGGTTAGTATCACAAGTAGCGTCTGTAATTCCACCGTGTACACCTGCAACATTTGCACATGCTTCATTTCCATACCACACTTTTACATCTTCACCAAATGATAGAATCTTGGTTTTACCATGTTCTGTACTACTTTCTTGACCAGCAGATACCATCATGTGTGTTAGATTTTCATTACCATCTAAGGTAAACATTTCTTCTGCTGCACCGCCCGTATGGTCGTATGAAGTGTATTTTACTATAGCATTATCTAATTTAGGAAGTATGTGGTCACCGCTAACAGCAAGGTATGATAGTCCCTTTAGGTTATTAGACCACGCAGTAGTGTCTACAGGGTCATTGTAAGAATCTACAAGAATTGGTGTAGGTGTATTGGTATGATGTCCACGGCTCTTAGTGCGTATTTGTAAAATAGTTCTTGGA
>MDTG01012465.1_pt1 | contig 22793 bp, 26 predicted proteins | sample 811421 | NCBI WGS metagenome assembly MDTG01 (sample SAMN05326645, study PRJNA326480) | marine metagenome | isolation source: seawater | place: Pacific Ocean: South East | collected 2011
AATCTTATAGGTACATTTTATCAACCTAACCTAGTTATTATTGATCCTCTAATTTTAAATTCATTGCCATATAGACAAATTACTTCTGGTTATGCAGAAATAGTTAAACACGCATTAATTAATAGTAAAAACTTTTATATTTGGCTTAAAAAAAATTATAGGGGAATTTTAAATTTAGATAATGATTTACTGATAAATGCAATTGAAAAAAGTATAAAGATTAAGGCAAGTTATGTTAAAAAAGATGAGAAAGAAAAATTAACAAACTCTTCATCAAGAGCTATGCTAAATTTTGGCCATACATTTGGTCATGCTATAGAAACAGCCAACCAATACAAATCAACTTTAACTCACGGAGAAGCAATATCGATTGGGATGATAACAGCGTTAAAAATTTCTGTTAAATTAAAAAAATTAAAGAAAGATGAAATGGAGGACATAATTAATCATTTTAATAAAGTTGGGCTACCTACTAAATATAAAAAAAATTATGATAATAAAATTTTTAAGATTATATCATCAGATAAAAAAAATCAGAATAAAAAGATTAATCTTGTACTACTTAAAAAAATTGGAAAATCCTACTTCGAAAGAGGTTTGAGTATTTCAAAAATTAAAAAGCTAATTAACTAAATTAAAATGACTATTGCTAATTTATTTTTACTAATATTAATAATATTCCTAATATTACTTTCTGGTTTTTTATCAGGTTCAGAAACTGCTATTACAGCTACATCTAAAGCAAGAATTATATCTAAAATTAAAAAAGGTAGTTTAGGAGCAGAATATGTAAAAAAAATTATAGATACAAAAGATACTGTTATATCTTCACTTTTGCTTTCTAATAATTTAGTAAATATTTTAGCTTCTTCTCTAGCAACAGCATTTTTTTATGATCTTTTTGGTGTAACAGGTATTTTTTATGCTACAATTTTAATGACTTTTTTACTTGTATTATTCGCTGAAGTCCTTCCTAAAACATACTCTATTAATAAGCCAACTAGAACAGCAATGCGAATAGCTCCGATAATTTATTACTTAAATAAATTACTTTTACCATTTGTTTTTTTTATAAATACTATTGTGAACTTGATATTAAATAAGAAAAAATTTTATGATAATAAAATATTAGATGAGCAATCAGAGGAAGAGTTAAGTGGAGCTATTGATCTTTATAAAACTTCCAATCCACAATCTGAGCAAGAAAAAGAAATGCTGCAAAGTATTTTAACTCTTAATGATACAACAGTAGAAGAAGTATTTACTCATAGAAAAAATATTTTTTCAATAAACTTAGATCTGAAAATTGATGAAATTATAGAGAAAATAAATAATAGTAATTTTACTAGAATACCTTTCTGGAAAGATAATCAAGAAAACATAATAGGATTAATTGATAAAAGGACTTTAAATATCAATTTAATAAATAAATTTGAAGATAAAAAAATTATTTTATCTAGTTTAAAAAAACCTTGGTTTATTCCTGAAACCACAAATTTATTAGATCAATTATTTGAGTTTAAAAAAAAGAAAGAGCATTTGTCTTTTGTTATTGATGAATATGGAGAATTATTGGGTTTAATTACTTTAGAAGATATAATAGAAGAAATTGTTGGAGAAATAGTAGATGAGGTTGATAATGTTCCTAAAGATTTAGAAATAAATACTTTAGGAAAAATTATTTCCGATGGAAGAGAAAATATTAAAGATTTATACAAAAAATTTGATTTTGATACTCCAGAGACAAATTCTTCAACCATAGGGGGCTATATAATGGAGTTGGCAAAAAAAATTCCTTTATATGGCGAATCAGTGAAAGATGAATTTTTTACATATAAGGTTTTATCTCATTCTAGAAAACAAATTTTAAGTGTAGAAATATCATTGATCAATCAAGAACTTTTATCTCAAGAGCATGCAAACCTAAATTAAATTCTTTTTTTAATAAATTATTTATTTTCCTATGAATTAAAAGTCTATTTTCTCTTATTTTTTTTTTAGAATTTAAAGTTATGCTAAAATGAGTCTCATCATTCCCACTAAAATTGTTGTGTCCACGATGTTTTAAAGATGTATCATCGACTTTATATATATATTCTGAAAAATATTCCTCTAAAATTGATTCAATTCTTTTTTTTCTTTGCATTATTTTATATTATATAGTTCAAATGGCTAAATTTAAATATAATATAATCAAAAAAAGCTTATCTTGGGAAAATAGAAATCAAAGATATATTTGTGATTATATTAATTGTAAAGATGAAGGAAAGTATAAAGCGCCAAAATCTAGAATTAAACTGAATGATTATTTTTTTTTCTGCTTAAAACATGTTAAAGAATACAATTCTTCTTGGGATTTTTATAAAGGTTTAAATGTTGATCAAATTGAACTATCAATGAGAAAAGATGCTATATGGGATAGACCATCTTGGCCATTTAAAGGTAATCCAAATAGTGTAGTAGATCAAATTACTCAATTCTTAAAAAATGACTATAAATTGTTTGAAAATGAAAGGGATTTTCGTGATTTTCTTAAAAGTAAGATTATTGATGATAAATTAACTAATCAAGAGCATAAAAGTCTAAAAATTTTTGACTTATCAGTACCTATTTCAGTTGATGATATAAAAAAAAAATATAAGAAACTAGTTAAGATTTTTCATCCCGATGTTAATAATAACAATAAAGAAGCAGAAAAAAAATTTAAAGAAATTAATGAAGCTTACAAAATTTTGCTTAAAAAATTCCTGAAAAAAACTGAGAAAAATGCATAGTAAAAAAATAGATTTAAAAACAATGATAAAAATAAATACAAAAGACGTCTTTGGTTTTGATTGCAATTTTAATGTTAATGGATTTAAAGAAAAAACTGAATATGTTCCTAAAATTGATATTGATTACAAATTTGATCCAGAAACTACCAAAGCAATTTTGGCTGGCTTCTCAGAAAATAAAAGAGTTTTAATAAGTGGATATCATGGAACGGGAAAATCTACTCATATTGAGCAAGTAGCTGCAAGACTAAATTGGCCTTGTATAAGAATTAATTTAGATAGTCATATAAGTAGAATAGATTTGATAGGAAAAGATGTGATAATTTTAAAAGATGGAAAACAAGTAACAGAATTTCATGATGGAATGCTACCATGGGCATATCAAAATCCAGTGGCTCTTGTTTTTGATGAATATGATGCTGGGAGACCTGATGTAATGTTTGTCATTCAGAGAATACTTGAGTCTGAAGGTAAGTTAACTTTACTAGATCAAGCAAGAGTAATAAATCCAAATGAACATTTTAGACTTTTTGCTACTGCAAATACAATAGGCTTAGGTGATACTTCTGGACTTTATCATGGAACTCAACAAATAAATCAAGGGCAAATGGATAGATGGAATATAATTTCTACTTTAAATTATTTAGAGAATAAAAAAGAAGAAATTATTGTATTGAGTAAAGTAAAAGAATTAAATAATAAAGAAGGTAAAGAAATAATTAAATCAATGGTTGCTACTGCAGATTTAAGTAGATCAGGATTTATTAATGGAGATATATCTACTGTAATGAGTCCAAGAACAGTAATAACATGGGCTCAAAATTACGCTATTTTTAAAGATTTAGAGTACTCGTTTAAAATTTCATTTTTAAATAGATGTGATGATTTAGAAAAACCAGTTATTCATGAGTACTATCAAAGATCTTTTGGTGAGGATATTTCTGACTCAAAGGTAGTTAATGTCAGAGAATGAAAATTTAGTCGATCAATTTAAAAAATCTATATCTGCAACTGTTAAATCTATTGGTAAATCTGATAAATTAGAAATAGAGTTTACAGAAAACAAGTCATACTTAGATGGAAATCAAATTTTTCTAAAAGAACCTGACATTATTTCGTTAAAAAAAAACTTAAATTATCTCAGAGCTGATGCTGATGCTATAGCTTTAGAAATCCGATTGCATAATAAAGAATTACATAAAAGGTATTGTAAAAATAATAATTCATTTAAAAAAATATTCGATGTAGTAGAAAAATCTAGAATTGAAGCTCAAGGATCAAAAATTTTTAAAGGTATAAAAAATAATATATATAAAAAACACAAGTTTGATATTGATAATTCAAATCATAATACTGATTCAGAAAAATTGGTTAATGCTTTTAAGTATGTAAGTTTTGTTGAACTTTCAAATCAAAAATTAGATGGAAAATATCAAGAGTATGAAAAATTGTTAAAGACAAAATTAGGTAAAAACTTTAAAGATTACTTTGATAACCTAAGAATCAATATAAATAATCAAGAAATATTCGCAGATAAATTGCTTTCAATATTAGAGGACTTAGGTTTGAATAATGATTTATCAGGTGATTCAAGTAAAAATGAAGATCAAAATGAAAATCAAAATGAAGATGATCTCAAAAATGAAGATAATACAAATAACAAATTAGACGAAAATTCAGAAATGGAGCCATCTACAACTGATGAAAATAAACATTCTATTGGAGATGGTAAAGAAGAAATGGGAGAGGATTCTGAAGAAAATGAAATGGAATTTGTATCAGAATTACCTATAAATAATAAATATGATGAATATAAAATTTTTACAAATCAATTTGATGAAATTATTAAAGCAGAAGAATTATGTGATTTTAAAGAGCTAGAAAAATTAAGGTTATCACTAGATCAACAAGTTTTTTCTTTTAAACCTTTAATAGCTAAAATTGCTAATAGGCTTCAAAGAAAATTATTAGCCCAACAAAATAGGCAATGGGAATTTAATTTAGAAGAAGGATATTTAGATACATCTAGATTGGCTAGAATAGTTGCAAATCCTTTGAACAAATTATCTTTTAAAAAAGAAAAAAATATAGAATTTAAAGATACTATAGTAACTTTGTTAATTGATAATTCAGGTTCAATGAGAGGAAGACCAATAACAGTAGCTGCGCTTTGCTCTGATATTTTAGCAAGAACTTTAGAGAGATGTTTAGTTAAAACTGAAATACTTGGATTTACAACAAAAGCCTGGAAAGGCGGTAAATCAAGAGAAAAGTGGATAAATGAAAATAAACCTAATAATCCAGGAAGATTGAACGATATTAGACACATTATTTATAAATCAGGTGATGTACATTGGAGACGAGCAAAAAAAAATTTGGGAATGCTTCTTAGAGAAGGTATTTTGAAAGAAAATGTCGATGGAGAGGCTTTGTTATGGGCCTACGAAAGAATTCAAAAGAGAAACGAGAAAAGAAAAATATTAATAATTATAAGTGATGGTGCGCCGGTTGATGATTCAACGCTTTCGGTAAATCCAGGAAATTACTTGGAACAAAATTTAAAGAATACTATATTAAAAATTGAAAATAATAGTGAAATTGATTTAATAGCAATAGGCATAGGTCATGATGTTTCAAGGTATTATGCTAAAGCAATTACTATTATGGATGTTGATCAACTTGGTGAAGTTCTACTAAATCAACTATCAAATATATTTGACAATTAAAAGTTATTCTTGATACCATTGATTTTCAGCTATATCTAAATTATTATTATTTATTGCTTCACGAATATAACTCATTAAATTATTCATAAAAAAAATATTATGGTTTGTAATTAAGTTTAAAACAATAAGCTCATTAGATTTAATTAGATGATGTAAGTAAGACAATGAATAATTTTGACAAGTTGTGCATTTACAGTCTTGTTCAATTGGTCCTATTGTTTTTTCATATTTAGAATTTTTGATATTAATTTTACCTTTTTTAGATTTTATTAAAGCAGCACCATGTCTTGCTAATCTAGTTGGGCTTACACAATCAAAAGTATCAATTCCACTTTTTACTAAACTCCAAATATCTGAAGGATCTCCTATGCCAAGCAAATGAACTGGTTTATTTTGATCTATTTTTTGAGCTGTATATTTAACAATCTCATGCATTTGTTCTTTTGTAGAACCTAGGCTTCCTCCAATCGCTATTCCAAAAAAATTTTCATTGTTATTATTAAAATCTAAACTTTCATCTCTGAGATCTTCATAGATACCGCCTTGAATAATGCCATAAAGTGCTTGATTGCCTGATGAACCACATCTTGATTCATATTTTATTTTAGTATTAAAAGAATTAATTGAACGTAAAGACCATCTGTTACTTCTCAACATTGATTCATAAGTATATTTTTTATCAACATTGTAAGGAGTGCATTCATCAAAAACTAGAACTAAATCTGCTCCAATATTTCTTTGAATTTCAATAGATTTTTCAGGTGTTAACAAATGTTTAGAGCCATCAATATAAGAATTAAATAAAGCGCCTTCCTCAGTAATTTTTAAAAGAGATTTATTCCTATTATTATAATTTTTACCTTTAATTTCATCGGATACGGAGCCATATCCTAGAGAAAAAATCTGAAATCCTCCACTATCTGTTAGCATTGGTCCGTTCCAATTCATAAAATTATGTAGCCCTCCATGTTCAGCTATAATTTTTGAACCTGGTTGAAGCATTAAATGAAAAGTATTTGATAAAATAATTTGAGTACCACATTTTTTGGCACTTTCAACATTAATAGATTTTAATGCAGCTTTAGTTCCACAAAAAATAAATGCTGGTGTTTCTATATTTCCGTGAGGAGTTGAAATAACTCCTGTTCTAGCTTTAGATTTATTATCTATTTTATTTATTTTCCAAAAAAAACTATTCATCATCTATTTTTTGGTAAAAAATATTTTGATAAATATATAAATGGAGTATCTAAAATAGCAATTATTATCCTTAAAAAATAAGTTCCTAATATATAAGTAAATATTACTGTATAAAATGACATTGGATTAGGATTTAAAATTATCCAAGCAAATAAACTAAATATTATATTATCTATTAATGATGAAGAAAGTGTTGAAAGATTATTTCTTAACCACAAAAACCTTTTACTAGTATAGTTCTTTAAAAAAGAAAAAAACCAAACATCAAAGTATTGGCTAGATACAAATGCTATCATACTAGATATAAAAAATATTGGTAAAGGTAAAAAAATTATCTCCATGCTATTTTGTACCAATGAATTGAATTCTCCATTGGACTCCTTAAATCCTATTGTAAAAATCATTAGTATTGTCATTAACAAAAATCCACTAAAACTAATTAATATGTTCATTTTTGCTTTTTTTAAATCATAATATTCTGAAAGAATATCAGTGCATAAAAATGTTGAAGTAAAAAGTATTGTGCCCAATGCAACCGGTTCAAAAGAATAAAAAAAATCAACAGTTTTTAAAACTTGTATGTTGCCTGCTATTACGGCAATAACAGAATAAATATACAAGCCAATATATCCAAATAATTTTAAAAAAATTAATATTGTTAAAAAGCAAAAAAACAGAAAAAATATCCAAACAAACTCTGTATTAAAAGATGCTAAAAAACTAATAAGATTATTAAATATTTCCACTTAGTTGAATTAGGATTTTAATAATATTAGTTTCTTGATTTTTTTTGCAGTAGTTGGTAATTTTGAATTAGGGGTGGTCAATAAGAAATTATCTATACCGCCTTTTTTTTCAACTGTTCTAATCGAACTAGTTGCTACTTTCAATTGAATTGATTTGCCAAGTTTCTCACTTGCAAATTTAACAAACTGTAAATTAGGTAAAAACCTTCTTTTAGTCTTATTTTTTGCATGACTAACGTTGTTTCCGTTTAAAAAAGATTTACCAGTTAATTCACATTTCATTGACATATTTTCAGCTATCTATCATTAAATTGATTTAGGTCAAGTCAGTATTTCAATATTTAAAGTTGCTACACATATATGTTGGCAATATATCTGAGTTTTTAAAGTTATTTAATTTCGTATTCCATTTTGAATGATCATCTTTAAATATAGAATTATGAATTCCTGATGTTATTAATACGCTATCTATTCCAAATAAATTTGCTCCTTGAATGTCATGATAAATTGAATCTCCAACTGCTAATATTTTAGATTTATCCAATTCTATTATTTGTTTAGTAGACTCTATATAAATATCTTTTTTTGGTTTACCTAAAATAAATATACTTCCTCCTAAAGACTTATATAATTCTGCAATTGTACCCATGCATATTGTTAAAGAATCATTTTCTAGTGTTTCAAAATCAGGATTAGCACAAATTAAAGGTATATTTTTCTTTAAAGCTAACTCTAGAATTGGCATATAATCTAAAGTTTTCATTTTATTACTAATTGTAGTAGCCAAAATAAAATCAGCATCTTTTATATCTTTTATGAAATTAAATTTTTTTAATTTACTAATATATTCAGTGCCTTCATTTTTTGTTTCATCATATAAATAATAACAATTCTTTTTTAATTTTTTGGTAAAATCGTAATTAGATTTTTTTAAACTTTGCCAAATCATTTCTCCACTAGTCATGACTTCATCAAAATCATTGGGATCATAACCCAAAGATGGCAATCTATTAATAGTCAAATCTTTTCTTTTAGAAGAATTTGATATTATAATTAATTTTTTTTTTTGTTTAACTAATTCATTTACACAGTTTATAGCATAATCAAAACCTATTCTTCCATCATGCATTACACCCCATTGATCTAAAATAAATATATCGTATTTATTTATTATTTCATTTAGACCTTTAATAACTATTGGAAACTTCATACATCTTTTCCAATAGCATTTTTTATATTTGAAAAACCATCAGTTTTTAAACATAAAATAAGTTCTTTCTTAATTTTATTTATCAAATCAGGGCCTTGATAAATTAAAGCGCTATATAACTGAGCTAAAGAAGCGCCTGCTTTAATTTTTTCATAAAACTCTGCGCCATTACTAATGCCCCCAACTCCAATTAATGGAATCTGACCATTTGTAAGCGAATACATTTTCTTTAAGATTATTGTAGATTTTAAAAATAAAGGTTTGCCACTTAATCCACCCTTTTTATTTTTATAAGCTGATAATAAATTATTTTCTCTATTTAAAGTAGAATTACTAACTATGATCCCATTAATTCCATTAGCAAGAGATATTAAAGCAATGTCTCTTAATTGTTCTTCATTTAAATCAGGAGAAATTTTTAATAATAGGGGTTTTGACTCTAGGTTTTTTATAGAGTTTCTAGTTTTATTTAGAGATTTAATCAATTGTTCAATATTACCTCTATTTTGTAATTCCCTTAATCCAGGTGTATTAGGAGAAGATATGTTTATAGTTGTATAATGAGCAAAAGGACCTAATTCTTCTAGGCATGAACAATAATCTCTAATTGCACTAATTGATTCTTTGTTCTTACCTATGTTAATTCCTACAACTCCTTTAGAAAGATTATTTAAATTCAGTTTAATAAGTTGAGCTTTTGCATATTTAGCTCCCTTATTATTAAAACCTAAATTATTTATTATAGCTTTATCTTCCCATAATCTAAAAACTCTGGGTTTTGGGTTTCCATATTGCTTTTTAGGAGTAACAGTACCTGCTTCAACAAATCCAAAGCCTAATTTCAAAAGAGGATCTACAACATCAACATTTTTGTCAAAACCAGCTGCTATTCCTATTGGATTACTAAAATCTAGACCGAATATATGCTGATTTAAACAAGGATCATTTTGAATAATACTATTTAAAAATTTAAGCTTCAATAGTTTAAGAGTTAAAAAATGTGATAATTCAGGCGGCAAAGATCTAATAATTCTTAATGAAATTTTATTCATTCTTTTGTTCTGATAATTTTATTTCTAATAATTTTAATATCTTTTTTAAACCATATAACTTAAAAAAAGAACCTAATCGGGGTCCTTGTTCTTGACCTAGTAAAACTTTGTAAACTAATTTAAAAAAATCTCTTAGATTTTGAAAATTATGTTTCTTTCCAATTTCATATATTTTAGTTTGAATTTCTTCTGATGTTTCTGATGGATTTGTATTTTGCAATAAATTATAAATATCTTCGAAAATTTGTTTATTGTGATTATCTATCTTCAAATACTCTTTTTTTGGCAAAACAAAATCAGTATAATAATTTATTGCATACTGAATCAGTCTATCAATTTCTCCAAAATTTTTTGAGTCAATAGTAGGATCATATTCTTTAATAAATCCCCAAATAATATTCTTATCAATAGAATTGGAAACATTTACCAAATTAATAAGTGAATTAAAATTAATTTCAGAATTAAATTTTGGTGGAATGCCTCTATGGATATGCCAAACAGGATTATTATAGTCAGTGTTTTCGTTACTATTAAATTTATTTAGATAAGTATAATATTCATCTATACTTTTTGGAATTATGTCAAAAAATAATTTTTTTGCTGATTTAGGTTTTTGAAACATAAATAGTGATAGACTTTCTGGAGAAGCGTATCGGAGCCATTCTTCTACGCTTATACCATTACCAACTGATTTTGAGATTTTCTCACCCTTCTCATCTAAAAACATTTCGTAAATTAAATTAACTGGAGGAGATTTATTTAGTTTTTTACAGATTTTTGATGCTAGATCGACACTTTCTATAAGATCTTTACCACACATCTCATAATCTACATTTAAAGCAATCCACCTCATTGCCCAATCAACTTTCCATTGTAATTTACAATTTCCTTTTGTAACTTCAGTTTCTGTTTTTTTATTATTGGCGGGATCTGTATAAATAATTGAGTGACTTTTAGGTCGATATTCTTCAATTTTAACTTGTAAAACTTTTCCTGAAATTTTACTTATAGGTAGAAAAGGACTGTATGTTTGTTGTCTTTCAGATCTGAGTGTGGGCAAAACTATAGATAAAATTTTTTCATAGTTTTCTAAAATATTAATTATTACATCATCGAAATCACCATTTTTATACTTGGATGTAGAGCTTACAAAATTATAATTAAATCTAAATTCATCTAAAAAGGATTTTAATTTATGATTATTATGATGACCAAAACTTTCATATTTTTCAAAAGGATCTGGTATGGAAGTTAAAGGCATTCCTAAATATTTATTTAACATTTCCTTATTAGGAACATTATCAGGAACTTTTCTTAAGCCATCCATATCATCAGAAAATGTAATTAGTTTAGTTTCACACTCAATTAACGATTCAAAAGCACTTCTAACCATAGTAGTTCTAACCACTTCTCCAAATGTGCCTATATGTGGCAAACCTGAAGGGCCATAACCTGTTTCAAAAAGAACATAATTTTTTTTTGGTTTTTTAAAATTATTTATACCGCCAAAATTATCAATAACTTTTATAGCTTCCAAAAAAGGCCATGATTTTAATAATTCATAGTTATTTAAATTAATTTGTTTCATTATTTTTCTTTGCTTTAATTCTTATACTTTTTCCTAATATTAATTTTAACGAATTTATAAAATTATAATTTTCACTTTGTAATTTATCAAAAATTATTTTTTCTTCTTCCATAATTTTAGGATAAATCTTATTAAATAAATTATTGCCAATATCTAGAATTTCAATATTTTTTTTCCTATTATCTGTTTTGTTTATTCTAGAAATTAAATTTTTACTTTCTAGTAATTTTAAAGTAACACTTACTACAGAATTATCAATAGATGAAAAATTAGATATCATTTTTTGAGAAAAATCTTTATTGATTATACTTAAGTCATTGATTGTTTGAAGAACTAAATATTCGTTTAATGTTAAATTATAATTTTTTAAAATTTTTCTTAACTTAGACTGCCAATAATTTGAAACCTGCCAAATTAATAAGCCTAAATTTTTCTCTAAAAGAGAAGTGTCTGCCATATATTGTATACAAACAGTTTGTATACAAAATATTTACTTTAGTCAATACTATTCTGGTGCTAATTTAAGGCAAATACCATCTATTTTATTTGTATATTCTATTTGACAACCTAATCTAGAGTTAGGTTTGAGGCTAAAAGCTTGATCTAACATCGATTCTTCGTCATCATTTTTTTTATCTAATTTCAAAGCCCATTCTTCATCAATATATACATGGCATGTTGCGCAAGCACAACATCCTCCACATGCTGCTTCAATGTCTAACCCCGCATCTCTAATAATTTCCATTATTGTTAATCCTTCATCTGCTTTTAACTCATGCTTTAAACCATCTCTATCAACTACAATAATTTTACCCAATTATACTCCTAATTTTTTATGCAGATCTTTTGAAGATGTCGTGTACCTAAAAACATTTTTTTTATCAGGATGACAATATGCAAAACATTTTTGAGCCATTAAAGCTGATTCATGAAATCCTGATAGGATTAATTTAAGTTTACCTGGATAGGTATTAATATCTCCTATAGCAAAAATATACGGAACAGATGTTTCAAATTTTTCAGTATCAACTTTTATTAAATTTTCATTCAAATTAATTCCCCAATTAGCAATAGGTCCTAACTCCATTTTTAAGCCAAAAAAAGGAAGTACATAGTCTGCTTCAACCGAGAATTTTTTTTCTTCATGCATACAATGAATTTTATTAATTTTTTCACCTGTTCCTTCCAATGAGCTAATTTGCCCTAGGATAAATTTAACTTTTCCATTTTTTTCTAGCTCAAGCATTTTTGTAACAGAATCAGGAGCTGCTCGAAAATCTTTTCTCCTATGAATCAATGTTACGTTAGCATAGGAAGCTAAATCGTTAACCCAGTCCAAAGCTGAGTCTCCTCCACCAGCTATAAGTATCTTTTTATCCTTTAATTTTGCTTTATTTCTAACAGCATAAAAAACAGTTTTATTTTCAAATAATTCAATGTCCTTAATTGGAGGTCTTCGAGGCACAAAGCTTCCTGCTCCAGCTGCTATAACTATGCACATTGCATTGATAACTGTTCCAGCTGAAGTTTTAATCTGCCATTCTTTTCCAATTTTTTCAATACTTTCAGCTTGTTGATTTAAATGAAAAATAGGATCAAAAGGTTTAATTTGATCCATCAATTTATCGGTTAGTTCTTGACCAGTTATTCTTGGGTAGGCAGGAATATCATAAATAGGTTTTTCAGGATAAAGTTCGGCACATTGACCTCCTATTTTATCTAAATTATCAATTAAATGACATTTTAAATTAAGAAGGCCTAACTCAAAAACAGCAAAAAGGCCTACAGGGCCTGCTCCAATTATAACAATATCAGTATTTTGTGGCATTTATAAATAAAAATATTTAATTATCAGCTTTTTTTATAATTTCTAGTAATTATATATTTCAATATGAATTTTGTTAAAACTCAATCAAAAAACTCAATTGGGGTTTCAATATGGCTATTAGTTCTGACATTAATGTCATTTTTAATTATTGTTATAGGGGGGTTGACTAGATTAACTGAATCTGGTCTTTCAATGGTGGACTGGAGACCTATCATGGGGATAATTCCTCCAATATCTGATTTTTCATGGAATGAAACGTTTGAAAATTACAAACTTACACCAGAATTTAAAATAGTAAACAAATCAATGACAATTGATGAGTTTAAATATATTTTTTGGTGGGAGTGGTTTCATCGTGTTTTTGCAAGATGTATTGGAATTGTTTTTTTAATTCCTTTTATTTATTTTCTTTTTAAAAAACAAATCTCTAAAAAGCTTTTTATTACTTTGTTAATACTTTTTTTATTAGGCTTATTTCAAGCAGTAATTGGATGGTGGATGGTAAAAAGTGGACTTAATGAAAATCCCTATGTTAGTGCATATAGACTTACATTTCATTTAACCAATGCTTTAATAATTTTTAGCATTTTGTTATGGACAAGCGTATCTTCTTTTTATGGAAAAAATTATCATAATAATACAAGTTTTTTTATAAATAATTTTTTTCATATAGGTCTCATACTTTTATTTATTACGATTATATCTGGTGGATTTATGGCAGGAACTGATGCTGGGAACTCTTTTAATACATATCCTTTAATGAATGAAAGATTAATACCTGAAGGATATTATATAGAAGAATTAAGATGGTTAAATTTTTTTGAAAATACTATTGCAATAAATTTTAATCATAGATGGCTAGCAACGTTTACAACTATATTTATTTTTTCAATTTCTTTATACATAATAATTTCTAAAAAAATAAAAGTTAATAAATTTCCTTTTTTATTAATTTTATTATTTATTACTTTACAATTTTTATTAGGTATATTGACCTTATTATTGAATGTTCCTATCTATCTTGCAAGTATGCATCAAACAAATTCTACCCTACTTTTAGCTTCAATTTTGTTTGGATATCATCAGTATAGATATAGCTATCTAAATAATTCTTCAAAATAACTATAATTTATGAAAAAAATCATTTAATAACCATAAACCTGAATTATTAAATATTTTAATGAAAAAATTATTAACAAAAATTTTATTTATATTTTTCTTTTGTAATGCTCTATATGCTCTTCCAATTCCAGAAAACAACAAAGCTAAATTTGATATAATTAGGAAAAATAAAGTTATTGGAAGTCATATAATTAACTTTAAAAAAAATGGCGATTCGCTAATAATTGAAACTAATATTAATATTAACGTAAAAGTTTTATTCATACCTGCATATAAATTTTTTCATAAATCAGAAGAGGTTTGGAAAAATGAAAAGTTTTTAAAAATTGATGCCTATACTGATTTTGAAGATGAAAGAGAATATTTTATAAAAGGAAAAGTGGAAGGGGATCAATTTTTAGCATCAGGAATGGATGGGGATATATCGGTAAATCAAAATATTCTTCCTTCAAACTTTTGGAATATCAATATCTTAAAAGAAAAAAAACTTTTTGATACTCAAAAAGGTATAATAAGAGAAATAAAGGTTAAAGATTTAGGTTCAGAAGAAATTAGAATAGATGATAAAAAAATTCATTGTAAAAAATTTTCATTTAATGCTTCAAGTAATCCAAAAGACAAAGGACCGTTTCCAGAATACACTCTTTGGTATTCTAAAGAGGATGAACTAATAAAATTTAAATTCCGAAATTGGAAAGATAATAAAATTGTCTCCATAATCAGAAACTACCAGGATTAAATTTGAAAACTATTTGGATAACAGGAGGAAGCTCTGGAATAGGATTAGCAGTTGCTAAAAAATTTTTAAATGAAGGATGGAAAGTTATAATAAGTTCTAAAAATAATGATAATCTTACTATAGCAAAAGAAGATATTCTTAAAAATATTGAGAATAAAGAGATATATACATTAAAATGTGATATTTCTGTAAGAGAAGAAGTTCATAAAACAGTTCATGAAATTGAATCAAAAATATCTAAAATAGATTTAGCATTATTGAACGCAGCAGCATATTCTCCAAACAAATCTCAAGAATTTGATATAAAAAATTATGAGTTATTAATTGACGTAAATATTAAAGGTACTCTTTATTGTATTGAGATACTGCAAAAATATATGAAAAATAGGAACAATCAGATAGCTATTGTTTCTTCACCAGTTGGATATAGAGGGTTACCTACAGCAGGCGCATATGGATTAACCAAAGCTGGTTTAATAAATTTAGCAGAAAGCTTATATTTTGATATGCAAAAAAATAAAATCAAGATTAGTGTAATAAACCCAGGGTTTATAGAATCAAAATCCACAAATTTAAATACATTTCCCATGCCTTTTATTAAATCTGCAGAATTTGCGGCAAATAAAATTTTTCAAGGATTAACAAAATCTTATAAATTTGAAATATACTTTCCGTTCTTTTTTTTATTAATTATGAAAATTGGAAGGATTCTGCCATATAGATTATATTTTTATCTTATAAAAAAGATAACTAAACTTTAATCAAGTTCACCAACATATATGCCTAAAGCTTGTGCAACTTTTATCAAAGGATCATTAACTTTTATAGTTTTGGCACTTCCTACAATAGTATCCAAATTAATATCTGTTACTCCTCTATTTTGCCAAACTACAATTTTATTAAATTTACCCATTGCAACTAAATCTACTGCATGCACACCAAAAGCACTAGCTATCAATCTATCTCTATGCGTTGGTTGAGCGCCCCTTTGAACATGTCCAAGTACTGTGACTCTAGTTTCCGCATTTGTTATTTTGTAAATTTTATCACCTAAATATGATCCAATACCTCCCAATCTAACCTCTCCATCAACAAATTTAACATATGCTTTCGAACCATTTTCTTTTTTTACAGCTTCAGCAACAACTATTAAAGCGTGATTTCTTCCTTTTGATCTTATACTTTCTATATGTTTTGAAATAGAATTTAATGAGTAAGGTATTTCAGGTATTAAAATTACATCAGCTCCTCCCGCGATTCCTGCATTTAAAGCTATATGGCCAGCATCTCTACCCATTACCTCCAAAATCATTGCTCTCCTATGACTTGCAGCAGTAGGTTGGAGCATATCTAAAGCGTTTGTTGCAACATCTACAGCTGTATCATAGCCAATTGATAGCTCATTATCCTTGACGTCATTATCAATTGTTTTAGGTATTCCAACAAAATTTATCCCCCCTAATTTAGCTAAATTTTGAAGAATTTTCATGCTACCATCTCCTCCAATACCTATAAGGGCATCAATCTCTAATTTATTTAGGCCTTCTATAATTTTGGAAAACTCTTTTTTTCTTTTTAATGATGTTCCTTTATTATTGCTTCCTAAAAATGTTCCCCCCATTCTCATTAAATTACCTATAAAATCTGATGGTTTTAACTCAATAAAATCTAAAGGATCTCTTAAAAGTCCAAGTGTTCCATCCTTAATTCCAAAAACTTTAAAATTGTACTTATTCACAGCCCTTAGAGTTACTGCTCTAATTACAGCATTTAAACCGGCACAATCACCACCACTTGTTAATATTGCTATTTTTTTTGACACGAGCAACTACTATACTAAATTTATTATATGAGCAATAATGATGAACATAAAAAAGAATTATTGAAAAAATATAATAATCTTAAGAAAGAGCACAGGGATCTTGATAAAATATTAATAAAGCTTCAGGAAAAACAAACTATTGACCTGCTTCAGATTCAGAAACTAAAAAAAAAGAAGTTAATACTAAAGGATAAAATTACTTTAATAAGAAATAAAATTGAACCCGATATTATTGCTTAAAATTCTTTAGATCTTTAAAAAAATTAAATTTTTTTAACATTTCTAAAGGTAATTTTTTTAAATCTGATTTTATGTTAGGTATTTTAGAAACTTTTTGTAATTTTGCGTCTAAGAAGTTTAAAGTTTTTTTAATATCAAAATCATTATTAATTAAAAACATTACAGATGAATAATAAATAGCAAAAAGTATACTTCGTTTTGAGTAATAATTAAAATCAGTAGATTTATCTCCAGCAAGAAACCATATTTGGTCAACTATTCTAAACATAATTATTGAAAAAATTTTAGAATTACTGGGCAATAATAAAGTAAAATAAGCACGTCTTATTGAATCTTTTTCTTTCTTATATTCTAATAACCTTAAGTATATTAATTCTCTTACTTTTTTATGGGTTTTAATTTTAGTAAAATCAAATTTTTGCGAAGATATAGTTAAGTTATGATTCAATTCATCAAAATAATATTTTAATAAATCCTTATATCCGTCAGGAAATAATGAAGTAATTATGTCAAAATCAATATTATTTTGTTTAGAAATTAATTCAAATAAATTATCGTTCCATCCATTATTATTAATTAATTTTAATGACTCATGTAAAATAAATTTTCTATCATCATTAAGTTTATTTTTTTTCATTTTCTTTTTTCCAAAATTCTTCTATTTCTTTTTCAAAACCATAAGCTTTTTTATCTACAAGTTTGCTTGTATACAAAATTCCTAATAAATGATCATACTCATGTTGTATAACTCTAGCTAACAAACCTTCAGCATTTTGCTTAATAATATTTCCATTCATATCAAAACCTTCATACATAATTTTAGAATATCTTCTAACTAAACCAAGCATACCAGGTATTGAGAGGCAGCCTTCCCATTGATCTTCTTCTTCATCAGAAATATTTGTTATTTTTGGATTAATAAGGGCCGTAACTTTGATTGTATTTTCAGAATTTTCTTGATTTTCTTCTAAAGTTCTAAAAACTATAATCTGCTTATTAACATGAACTTGTGGGGCTGCTAGACCAATCCCATCAGCATCAATCATTGTTTCTGTCATATTATGAATTAAATTTTTAATACCTGGATCTGAAATTTTATCCACCTCTGTTGCCTTTTGTAAGAGGACCGGGTGGCCTAATTTAGCAATTTTCAATATAGACATTATATTCTGATTATAACTAAATATATTTTTTTAAAAAAATAACCAGAAAATTTGCAATAATTATAACTTTATGTTAATCCCTGCGACTTTAAAAGGATATACATTGACAATACAAGTTTACGTAAAAGATAATAACCTTGAGCAAGCTCTCAGAAGTCTTAAAAAAAAGATGCAAAGAGAAGGTTTATATAAAGAAATGAAACTCAGAAAACACTATGAGAAACCTTCCTTAAAAAAAGCAAGAGAAAAAGAAGAATCTATTAGAAGAGTAAGAAAATTAAATAGGCGTTCTAACTATTAATTTTAGTTTAAAGCTTTTACTATTCCTTCACACATTTTTTTTGCATCACCAAATAGCATAGTAGTATTATCTCTGTAAAATAATTCATTATCTACACCTGAATAACCGGTTGCCATCGATCTTTTCACAAATAAAACAGTTTGAGATTTTTCAACATCAAGTATTGGCATTCCATAAATTGGGGATGTTTCATCTGTTTTTGCTGCAGGATTAGTAACATCATTAGCTCCTATTACAAATGAAACTTCTGTCATTGGAAAATCATGATTAATCTCATCTAATTCCAAAACTTCTTCGTAAGGTACATTTGCTTCTGCTAATAAAACATTCATATGACCTGGCATTCTACCAGCAACTGGATGAATAGCGTATCTAACATTAATTCCATTTTTTTTTAATATATCAGTCATTTCCTTTAAAACATGTTGTGCTTGAGCAACTGCCATTCCATAACCTGGAACAATAATTACAGAGTCAGCATTCTTTAAAATATAAGCTGCATCATCAGCATTACCTTGTTTGATTATTTTATTAGTATTATTAGTTGTATTACTTACTGCTTGTTCACCGCCAAACCCTCCTAGGATAACACTAATTATTGATCTATTCATTCCTTTGCTCATGATGTAACTTAGAATTGCTCCAGATGCGCCTACAAGAGCACCAGTGATAATTAGTAAATTATTACTTAACGTAAACCCAATGCCACATGCAGCCCAACCTGAATAAGAATTAAGCATTGAAACAACAACTGGCATATCAGCCCCTCCAATAGGAATTACAACTAAAAAACCTAAAATTATAGAAATAACAACTATTGTCCAAAAAATTGTTGGTGATTGGTTTATTACAAATAAAAAAATAAGAAAAAATATAAAAATTAAAATTATCCCATTAATTGTATGCTGAAATTTAAATACTATAGGTTTTCCTGAAACAGCACCCTGCAATTTACCAAAAGCTAATACTGAACCGGAAAATGTAACTGCGCCAATAAAAGTTCCTATGCTCATTTCAATTAAACTACTTGATCCAATTGAACCAACATTACCAATTCCAAATGATAATGGATCATAAAATGCTGCAGCTGCTACAAAAACTGCAGCTATTCCAACTAAACTATGAAATGCTGCAACTAACTGTGGCAAAGCAGTCATTTTTATTCTTAAAGCTATAAATGTGCCAATCGTACCTCCAACTATAATAGCTGCCCCAATCTCAACATAACTGAGAACTGATTTAAACATTAAAGTTGTTATGATTGCAATAATCATACCTATAATTCCAAAAATATTACCTAATCTAGATGTTTCTGGATGTGACAAACCTCTAAGTGCAAAAATAAATAATAAAGCTGAGATTAAATATAAAACTGCAACAATATTTGTTGACATAATTTAATCCTTTTTTTCTTTTTTAGGTTTTTTCTTAAACATAGACAACATACGATAAGTTACGATAAAACCTCCAAAAATATTTATTGATGCTAGCACAACCGCTATAATTCCTAAAATTTTAGAAGTGTCATGTCCTAATGGCCCTGCGGCTAGAATAGCTCCTACAATAATGACACTAGAAATTGCATTTGTAACTCCCATTAGAGGACTATGGAGTGCTGGTGTAACAGACCAAACCACATAATATCCAATAATACATGCTAAAAAAAATACTGTTAAGCCTATTACAAATACTTCTGAACTATGTGCTTCCATTTAATTAAACTGATCCAATCTTATTTTACCTTCATGTGTTAAAACAACAGCATTAACAATTTCATCTTCCCAATCTAAATTTATCTTTTTAGTCTCTTTGTTTACAATTAAACTTAAAAAATTAAAAATATTTTTTGAATATAAGGCTGATGCATCTTTTGCTACTCGACCTGGCACATTTGCGTATCCAACTATTTTAACTCCATTATGAACAACAACTTGACCTATTTGACTAAGAGGACAATTACCTCCAGCTTCTACAGCTAAATCAACAACTATTGAACCAGATGACATAGACTCGACCATCTCTTGTGAAATTAATAATGGAGCAGTTTTACCTGGTATAAGTGCTGTACAAATAACTATATCTTGCTTAGCAATAGTTTCAGAAATTAGTTTAGTTTGTTTTTTTTTATACTCATCGCTCATTTCCTTTGCATAACCGCCTTCTGTTTCAGCATTTAAAGATTCTTCATCTTCAACCATTATAAACTTAGCGCCTAAACTCTCCACTTGTTCTTTGGTAGACAATCTAACATCCGTTGCAGAAACTACTGCTCCTAATCTTTTTGCAGTCGCAATAGCTTGAAGACCAGCCACTCCTACTCCTAAAACCAAAACTTTAGCAGGATTAACTCTTCCAGCAGCTGTCATCATCATTGGAAAAGCTTTATTAAATTGTTCTGCTGCATCAATAACACTTCTATATCCAGCTAAATTTGCTTGTGAAGATAAGACGTCCATACTTTGTGCTCTACTAATCCTTGGCATTAACTCCATACAACAAGAAATGATTTTTTTATCATTTAATTTAGGGAAATATTTTTTATTTTCATAAGGATTCAATATTCCAATTAAAACAGAATTTTCATTTAATTGTTTTAAATCATTTTCATCTGGTATCTTAACACAAAGGCAAATATTTGCTGCTAAACATTCTTCTCTAGATGTAATTCGTGCTCCATTTTCTATATACAATTCATTATTATATCCAGAATTATTGCCAGCGCCATCTTCAATAAGTACTTCTAAATTTAATCTTTGAAAAAGTTTTATAGAATCTGGTGTTAGAGCTACTCTATTTTCAAAATCATGGTTTTCTTTTAGGGCTGAAATTTGCATACTAATTATATTTATAGGTTTACTAATTTTAAAAGTTTTTCTTGTCTAGTATTCAATTTTTTTGTTTCAAAATTTTCAATTAGATCATGAAATATTCTATACCAATTAACTTCAGCTTTTAAATGCATAAAAACTGAACCTAAGCCCACTGCTGCTCTATCCATAAATACAAATTCTTTAGGAGGTTTTACACCTCCTAATTTTTTGAGCTCACTGTGAACTTCAGCAGCAACTTTAGCTCCATAAACTCCACTATCACTCTCTTGTATTTTTTGAACCTTATCTTCCATCAAAGGAGAATAAATAAATTTAGCCCATTTATTTAATACTGAAAGTTTATTTTTATTTAAATCTTTAAATCCCCACTGTTCATAAGCATGAACAGCTTTTGCCATATCATTCTTCTGTAAAGCATAGTATAGCTGAATTACTCCTTCAATAAATTTGCCATTAAATATTCTCATACATCCAAAATCAAATAAATTTACATTTAAATTGGAACAAATAGTATAATTCCCTAGATGTGGATCTCCATGAATTATACCATATTCATAAAAAGGTTTATACCATGTATAAAACATATTAGTAGCTATTTGATTTCTGACAGGTTTACTTTTATTTTTAAAATCTAAAATTGACTTTCCTTCTAACCAACTCATTGTTAATAATTTTTTTGTAGAAAGGTTATCAATAGTTTTTGGAATATGAACAAAGGAAGATTTAGAAAAAATCTTGTCAAAAACTTTTGTTAGTTTTTTTTCTCTTTCATAATCTAACTCTTCTTTTAATCTTTGAGTGATCTCTTTATATATTTCTTCAGTTTTTATAGCCTTATTATATGTCTGATATATAGAGAAAATTAGTTTCAATTGGGATAAATCAGCTAACACTGCAGTTTCCATATCTGGGTACTGAAGTTTGCAAGCTAATTTTTGTCCAGAATTAAGTTCAGCTCGATGTACTTGCCCTAATGATGCTGCTCTAGAAGCTTCCTTAGAAAAACTTTTAAAACTTTTTAACCAGTTTGTGCCAAGTTCATTTTGCATTCTCCTTTTAACAAATAACCATCCCATTGGAGGAGCATTTGATTGCAGATGTGATAGTTCTTGAGCATATTCTGGAGGCAATAAATCAGGTATAGTTGCAGATAACTGTGCAACTTTCATAAGTGGTCCTTTGAGATTCCCTAAAGCATTTTTAACTTTAATAGCATGCTTATTTTTATCTAGTTTTAAACCAAGGTATTTTTGACTAGCTAATTCAGTTGCAAGTTTTCCGACAACGCCTCCAACTTTAGCATATCGTTTTATTTTTTTTGAAAAAGTTTTTGATTCATTATTTTCCATTTTATTTAACTATTTAATTTCGTCCAATTGATCAATGAATGAACTAATTACTGATATTCCTTTATTCCAAAAAGTAGACATAGAAGGATTAAGATTAAATGG
>MDTG01395786.1_pt1 | contig 22793 bp, 19 predicted proteins | sample 811421 | NCBI WGS metagenome assembly MDTG01 (sample SAMN05326645, study PRJNA326480) | marine metagenome | isolation source: seawater | place: Pacific Ocean: South East | collected 2011
GCTTTTGTTACCAATGTAGCGTCAATTGTTGATGAACCAAAGGCTTGTTGAAATAAAACGGGATACTCTGTATGATTTTGTAGTTTTTTAACTACAATTTCCCAATCTGCATGCATTTCTAGAGGATTCGAAACGGGCTCGAGTGCTTGTCTTTCTAAACTAAACTCTTTTCCATCCCAGGTAAAAAGTTCGTCAAAATTCCATGCTAAATTGAATAAAGGCATTGAATTTCTTGTTCCAAAACGACCATCAATTCCTTCGCTAAATTGTAGATTATTTGTAAAAGCTTTTGTTGGATTGTGACAAGTTGCACAGGATTGAGTTTCGTTGCCAGATAGAATATTATCAAAGAATAATTTTTTTCCAAGGGCAATTCCTTCTTCGGTTAATGGATTTTTTGTTGGTATAATTGGAGCGATTAATTTGTTCTGAAAAAGTACTGGAATTTCTAAAGTATAAGGAATAGGGGTGTACATTTCTTCTTCTTTAGACGAGCAATTCATCAGAAGAAAAATGGACACAATGTAAACCCAGTTGTTTTTCATGAACGGATAAATATATGGTGTTTTAAGATACAACTAAAAAACGGATTGCTTTCCTAATTTGAGGTTTCTAGGGTTAGCACTCTTTGAAGCATTTTATCATCTTGATGCAAAATTCTGTAAAAACCAACATCACCAAAAAGGGTATTTGCAATAGCTGCTTTTAGGTATTTTTTTATGCTTTGTCTTGCTTTAAAGGATTGTTTCTCCCCGATCTTACGATCTGTTAAATAAGCCTCAAGAACTGTTTCGTCTGCATCAAAATTTGAAATAAAAGCATTAAGAGTCCATTTGTCTAAGTTCTTTCTATTATTATCCACAAAATTAAAAGCAAAATCATTGATAGAATTGAAGTAAAAACCAGAGAGATAAGAGGTGGTGTCTATGGGAACAAAAACATCTGGAATAATACCGCCACCGCCATACACAATCTTTCCTTTAGGGGTTTTAAATTGTAAAGAGTCTACTGTTTTTATACTGTCTTTACTTAATAGCTCTCCACTAAAAACTCTTTGTTGATAGTCTTTGTTATAATTTTTATGACCATTTTTAGCATATGGTTTTTGAATTGAACGCCCTGTTGGAGTATAGTATCGAGCTGTTGTTAAACGAACGGCAGAACCATCTCCTAAATCCATTTCTATTTGCACCAATCCTTTCCCAAAAGAACGACGCCCAATAATGGTTCCTTTGTCATTATCTTGAAGGGCTCCTGCCACAATTTCTGAGGCAGATGCAGAATTTTCATCAATTAGAATATACACCCCACCATTTTCAAAATTGCCTTTAGAGCTTGCAAAAGATTTTTCGATTTTATTTTGATTGTTTTTTGTAAAAACAATCAATGTATTCTCTTTTAAAAATTCATCAACAATACGAGTTGCAATATCTATAAAACCACCACCATTTCCACGTAAATCTAAAACGAGGGCCGTCATTCCTTGATTCATTAATGTCTGTAGTGAAGACTTAAACTCTCTGTAGGTATTTCTAGCAAATCGATCTAATTTAATATAGCCAAGGGAGTCATTAACCATGTAAGCCAAGTCTACACTTTTTATATTTATTTTTCCACGAGTAATTTGAACAGTAAAAAGAGAGTCATTATTTTTTCTATATACTTTTAGAGTAACTTTTGTATTTGGTTTTCCTTTTAAATACAGAGGTACTTTGTTGCTAGAGATATTTTTTCCAAATAACGTGTCTTTGTTTGCCATTAAAATTCTGTCTCCAGCTTTGATCCCTGCACGAATGCTTGGCCCGTCTTTTATGGGTTGAATTACAGTAATTGAGTCATTTATCATTCTAAATTGTACGCCGATTCCCTCAAAATTACCTTGCATTCTTTCTTGAACGGCTTGTAAATTTTCTTTAGGAATGTATACAGAATGTGGATCTAATTCTCCCAAGATCTCATTAATGGCAACATCTAATAAGTTTGCTGTATCAACACGATCTACGTATTCCTTTTCAATAAAATTGATTAATTTTTTTATTTTTATTTCCTGTGAAGAGTTTTTTGAAAAAGACAGTAAGTTAGAGTGGTCACTACTCATTGAAATGCCAATTATAATCCCAAAAATAACCGCTAAAGAGAAATATGTTGGAAGGTTGTTTTTAGTTTTCATAAGGTAAGTGCATAATATCAACCCCTGCTTTTTGTAAAAAATCAATACCAGAAGTATCTTTATAAGAGTTTGCAAAAACAACCCGTTTTATTCCTGCTTGATGAATTAATTTACTACATTCTTTACAGGGAGATAATGTGATGTATAAAGTTGCTCCATTTGCAGATTGGGTAGAAGAAGCAACCTTTAAGATTGCATTTGCCTCTGCATGTAAAACTTCCCATTTTGTGGCTCCTGAATCATCTTCACAACAATTATCAAACCCTGTTGGTGTTCCGTTAAAACCGTCAGAAATAATCATCCGGTCTTTTACAATTAAAGCTCCTACTTGTTTTCGTTTGCAATGTGAGAGTTTACCCCACTCATAGGCCATTCTTAAATAGGCGCGATCGTATTTTAGTTGTTTCTTTTCTGTCATTAGAGCGAAAGTAAAAATATTTGTAGAAAAAAGACGTTAATAATTCAACAAAATTTGCTTATCAAAAAACTCTATCGAACATCATTTGTAATGAAAAGCCAATGACGATAGAGGAGCAAACTAAAATCCAGTCTCTTTTTGTGACATTAAAAAAGTATTGAAGAATATTTCCCGTTATCAAAACTCCAAAAACAATAATAATTTGAGAGACTTCAATCCCCAGAGCAAATTCTAGTAAAGGAAAGAGCTTGTCTTCTTCTTTACCAATCATCATTTTAAAATAATTAGAAAACCCTAACCCATGTATACACCCAAAAATGAGACCAAAAATTAAATTAGTGTTTTCTTTGGCTGAGGTTGATTTCTGTGCGGTAAAAACATTTACAATTCCAGTGACACAGATAGTCAGTGGAATTAAAAATTCAATCAACGCTATTTTTATTTTGAGAATTCCATAGGCAGACAAAGCCAAGGTAATAGAATGGCCAATAGTGAACAAAGTAATAAGCCACACTACTTTTCTAAATTGATTAAAACTGAAGATAACAGCCAAAACAATCAAGAATAAAATATGGTCGTAAGCAGTAATGTCTAATACATGGTGAAGACCCATTTTAAAATATAGGATAAATTCGTCCATTTGAAATTAAGTTTTATAGAGCCATTCAAAGGTATTAAAAAAGAATTTGTTATATAATAACAGGATGAAGATTTAATGGTAAAGACGGCTTTATTTCAGGAGAAGTGAATCACTTCTTTTTTCTATCATAAGGTTCATGTTAAGTCTATATGCCATATTAACTACTATTTTAGAAAAAAGTGTAATGCAATGTTAAGCTTTCTGAAAATATATTTATAATAAAAGACCCATTGTATCCTTTGCAACGGGTCTTCTTTACTTTAAAACCTAGTTTGGGCTACATTCCCTTCAATTCAGAAACTAAATCCGTTAAAGCTGCTTTTGCATCGCCAAATAACATTGATGTTTTAGAATTATAGAATAACTCATTTTCAATACCGGCATAGCCAGCATTCATCGTACGTTTATTTACTACAATGTGTTTTGCGTTTTCTACGTCTAAAATAGGCATTCCGTAGATTGGACTTGCAGGATCGTTATGTGCAGCAGGGTTTACAACATCATTCGCTCCAACAACCAAAACAACATCGGCATTATTAAACTGCGGATTGATGTCGTCCATTTCAACCAACATATTGTATTCAACATTAGACTCAGCTAACAAAACATTCATATGCCCTGGCATACGTCCTGCGACTGGGTGAATGGCATATTTTACAGTTATTCCTTTATCGGTAAGTATTTCTTCCAATTCATGAATTACGTGTTGTGCTTGCGCTACTGCCAATCCATATCCTGGAACAATAATTACATTCGTTGCATAATTCATCATAATAGCAGCATCACTTGAGGTTGTACTTTTTATCGTGCCCAATGTTTTGTTTGCTCCTTCTACTCCGGCTGATTCAGATCCAAAAGATCCAAAAATAACAGAACCTAAGGTTCTATTCATGGCTTTACACATGGCAACGGTTAAAATTATTCCTGCAGATCCCACTAAAATACCACCAACCAGCATTACCATGTTGTTGTATAAAACACCTGTAATCGCAGCAGCGATCCCGGTTAATGAATTCAACAATGAAATAACTACAGGCATATCGGCACCACCAATAGGAAGCACAAACAAAATTCCGTAAATCAATCCGCCTATTAATAAGGCATACAACAATACTTGACTGTTAATTCCAGTTGCAATGATATAACCTGCAAAAATTACAACTCCAATAAAAAACAGATTGTTTACAATATTGTATTGAGGAATTTTAACAACACTCTTTAAAGATCCATTTAGTTTCCCCCAGGCGATTAAACTTCCAGAAAAGGTAATTGCTCCAATGACAATTCCAGAGATAATAGTGGTTGATTGTAAAGAATCATTAATGTTTTTGCTAAATTCTACCATCCCAATAAGGGCGGCACTTGCTCCACCAAAACCATTAAATAATGATACTAATTCGGGCATTTTAGTCATTTCTACCTTAATGGCAATGAGCCACCCAATAATAGATCCGACTAATATTGCAATTCCGATTAATACATAAATAATGGTTGGTACTTCTAAATCGTGAATAAAAATAGTACCAACAATGGCAAGTCCCATTCCTGTTGCAGAAATTAAATTTCCACTCTTTGCGGTATCTGGGTGACCTAATTTTTTTAATCCTAGAACAAAAGTTACGGTCGCAATTAGATATATAATACTTAATATGATACTCATTATTTTTTCTTTTTAAACATTTCTAACATTCGGTTCGTTACAGCAAAGCCGCCAACTACATTCAATATTCCCAATACAACTGCTATAAAACCAAGTGTAAGTGCTATATAATCTTCTGGATCAGAATGTAGCATTACTAATATAGCTCCAACAATTACAACTCCACTTAAAGCATTTGCACCGGACATTAATGGAGTATGCAATACCGCTGGAATACTTTTAATTACTTCAATACCGACAAAGGTTGATAATATAATGATGTATATTATTTGAAGATTATTGCTTATAAATTCGATTAGTTCATTCATAATTTTATTTTTTCCTTAGGATTCCATTTTGTACGATTAGCGTCTCATCTGTAATTTCTTCTTTTAAATCCCACTTAAAATTTAAATCTTCGGTAAGATGTAGGATAAAATTATATATATTTTTGGCATATAATTCGCTTGCATTGGTAGAGACACTTTCTGGCGCAATGGAAGTGCCAATCACTTTTACGCCATTTTTAACAATGGTTTGGTTTAAGACACTCACTTCACAATTTCCGCCCTGAGTGGCCGCTAAATCAATAATTAGGGCACCATTTTTCATCTGAAGCACTTGCTCTTCGGTAATTAAAACAGGCGCTTTTTTACCAGGAATATTTGCTGTGGTAATTACTAAATCTGCTTTGAATAACGATTTATTCACCGCTTCTTTTTGTTTTTGTTCAAACGTTTCTGATGCCTCTTTAGCATACCCACCGTCAGATTCTTCACCTTTATTTTCTACAGAAATAAATTTAGCCCCTAAAGATTCTGCTTGTTCTTTAGTTTCGGATCGAATATCTGTTGCTTCAACAACAGCACCAAGTCTTTTAGCAGTTGCGATGGCTTGTAATCCCGCAACACCTACTCCGTAGATCAATACTCTAGAAGGAGTAATGGTCCCCGCTGCAGTCATCATTAATGGGAATATTTTCGTCATTTCATAAGCACCTAGAATAACGGCTTTGTAACCCGCCAAGTTGCTTTGAGAACTTAAAACATCCATATCTTGAGCTCTAGAAATTCGTGGCATCGCATCCATAGAAAATGCCGTAGCACCTTTTTCTGCGATTGCTTTGATTAATTCAGGACTCGATTTATGATATAACTGACTCATTAAAACATGTTTTTTATGAACAAATTTTAAATCATCTTCATCAAAAGGATTTATTTTTACAAGAATTTGCGCCTCTTTAAATACAGTTTCTTTATTCTCGATAGTTGCATTTATATCGGTGTAATCAGAATTTTTATACGAAGAATTTAATCCTGCATCTTGTTCTACAAGGATTTCAAATCCCTTGTTTATTAATTGTTTTGCTATATTGGGTGAAATGGAAACTCGTTTTTCTCCATCTTGGTGTTCTTTCAATATACCTATTTTCATAAGTAGTGTTTGTTTTGTTTGTTGATTATTATTTTTGACAAAAGTATGATTTAAAGAAAATATATCCATCCTGTACTTTCCTGCTACATTGCCTTATCACAGATAGAATTTTGTTGATTTATTCTCTGCAAATCTACGCATATTTATCTTTTGTAGCATATTTTGATGATCAAAGTCCGGTTGCTATTGTGTGCTTACCTCTTTCTCCAATCAACTGGTTACGAAGATCCAATTCGCGATAGGCCTTAATTGGACTCATCGTTCTTCCAGTATTTAAATCGGCTTTTTCAAGCAAAGATCTCACATCAGTTCTATAGGCTTCTTGTAAAACTTCTTGACATTTTACTAGGTCATTCTCTTGTTGTGCTGTTTTTAACGCCTCTTGATCTACCAATAATGCCTTTGCATAAGATTCTTGAATGGCCTCTAATGGCTATTTAGCAATATGTAAACATTCAATATTCGTTAAAAGATCTTTTATTTTTTGATCTAAATTTAAAAAACCTTTATCGGTGATGACCATCTCTGGCGTTTTCAAATCGCATAATTTGACAGAATCTCGTTTCCCCATTTTCGTACAATCTGCCAATACAACGAATTTTTCACAACGTTTGATCATTTCTTTTTCTGTATCGACTACCAGCGAATTTGAATTAAAAAACCCATCGTTACTTATACCTCCTGCTGACATAATAAACCAATTAGAATAAAAGTCTTTTATAGAATTTGAAACTTGAGCGCCTACGAGCATCCCTGAACGTGGATATACAAAACCACCGGTTACAAACAATTCAAAATCAAATCCTTCAGAAATTTGATCGATACGCTGAGCAATTAGTAAAGAATTTGTAATGATTCTAATTTTCTTATTTTTTAAGAAAGGAATCAGTTGAAGGGTTGTAGTTCCTCCATCTAAAATAACAACATCCCCATCTTTTATCAAACTAGCGGTATACCTTGCAATAGATATTTTAGCTTCGAGGTTTTCAATATTTTTTTCTGAGGAATCAATGAGTGATTCATCTAAAGAGACGTCATGTAACTGAGCAATTCCTCCCCAAATTTTTTCGACTTTTTTTCTCTTGAATAAATAACTAAAATCTCTCCGTATCGTAGCGGCAGAATTATTAAAAATGACACATGCCTCCTCTACAGACAATTTCTTATGACTTTTTAAATAATCTAAAATTTCAGTCAAACGTTCGTGTTTATTCATACATCAATATTATAAAAAAATAAAAAACTTAATCCCAATTGATAATTACTTTTAGACTATCTCTGTCATCAGCTCTTTGGATAGCCTCTAGCAGTTGGTTGGGTTTGAATTGCTCACTTGCATTGGTCATTTTACTCAGCAAAGGCAATTTGTTGTTGGCGATCAATTCATGTGCCAAATTAATACCGTGCATTGAAGAGCCATGCGTTGCTTGAAAGCACTGCAACTTATAGTGAACGTCGTTGTTTAAATCCAATTCATGGTTGATAACGGGCTTTCCTTTTGGGCCTTTTACACCAGCATGCGCATCCAATACCGTATTATAGCCTACCAATTTGGTAGCTAATTCATAACCCGCTTGATGTGGAACATTCATCATCACAAAATGAGGTTCATTAAAAGGCTTACATTCTTTAAATACATTTTCAACCACATTGTCATCCCAGCGTATTCCCACCGTATTTTCGTCACCGAAATCTTTTAGAACCCTTTCCAATCTCTCTTTTCCTCGGTTTACCAAAATGATTTTTCTAGCCCCCATAGCACGTGCAGCTTGCAATGCATAGGTACTTTGAGAACCAGCACCTATCAAAACCACGACTCTGTTTTCGATACAATTGTTTACTCGTGTCATCCCTTCCAAACAACAGGCTAAAGGTTCTAACTGGCAAGCTAAATCTAAATCAATCTCTTTTGGAAACTTTTTTATTGGTCCTAAATCTACAAACCAATCTGGAAGAACGGCATACTCTCTTGAGAACCCTGGGAATTCATGTCCTGTGGCCCACGTATCTGGACAACTCGTCCAATCTCCCGTTCCTTCATCTCCACAGTAGATGCAGTCTCTGTTTCCACAGGGAATGTCGCAACCAATACCCACAATATCTCCAATAGAAAATTTAGTAACACCCGCTCCCAATGCAACAACCTCACTACATACTTCGTGAAGTATTACAGCCGGCCACTCTTTAATTCTCGGCAATCCATTCTTATAGATCACCACATCTGACTGGCAGACAGAAGTGCGTCGTGTTTTTACTAAAATTTCACCCTTTTGAGGAACAGGAATTTTTTCTTCCGTTACATTAAAAGCACCTCCTGGTTTGTCTAAATAATATATTTTGTTCATTGTTTTTTTATAAAGATGCATTGATTGTCTTTCTCAATCGTTCGTAAGAATCCTGTCTTGATTCATTGGTATTAAAAACCGAAGAAGTTCCTAATACCAAAACATCGGATCCAACACGAATCATTTTGGGAACATTTTCCCAACTTACATTTCCATCCACTTCAATTAAAAAGTCTGCTTTGTGAAGCGTACGCCATGCTTTTAATTCCTCAATTTTATCTAAACAAAAAGGAATGAGTGCTTGTCCTGCGTACCCAGGATTTACGGTCATTACACAGACCATATCTACAAGAGGGAGTAGGTGTTTTAGGGTTTCAATAGAAATTGCCGGGTCAATGGCAATGCCGGGCTTACAAGCGTTGTCTCTAATTTTCTGAATGGTTCTTACTGGGTGCCTACTTGTTTCTGGATGAAAGGTTACATAGGAACCAGGGATCTCCGTAAACAATTCAATGGTATTATCTACCTGCTCTACCATAAGGTGATAGTCTAACGTAATGCCAGTAAAATTGTACATTGTTTTTGCTAAACTGGGCCCTAAAGTAAAATTTGGAACGTATTGCCCGTCCATAATATCTACATGAAGCATGTCAACTCCTTCCGACTTTAATACGCTCAACTCCTCATTTAGATGTAAAAAATCTGCACACATCATTGAAGGTGATAATAACGTTTTTTTGGGTTTACTCATATTTATTATTGTATTTAAAACTTCATTTTTCATTTATTAATTCAGTCGTTTAATGATTAAATAAATCAAAAAACGAGTGATTGGATTAATTATTTAACAATAATAGTCATTTTTTGTTTTATTTCAAACATTAATAGATTATATTTGTAATCAAACAATCATAATTAGTAATTAATGAAGGCACTCGTATTAGAAAATGATAAAAACTTAATCTTGCACAGCAACACTCCCATTCCGGATGCTGTGGCAGAAAACTCCATTCTTGTAAAGGTAGCCGCCTGTGGTATTTGTGGATCTGATATAAAGAGAGGTTTTGGAAACGGAGCCTACCACTATCCATTAGTAATGGGACATGAGTTCAGTGCCTATGTTGCAGAAGACGCAGAAGATGGATCCTATAAAAAAGGAGACCGCGTTGCTGTCTTTCCGTTGGTTCCAACAAATACCAATGAACCCGCATTTCAAACGGGAGACTACGCACAGTTAAAAGAATATAATTATTTTGGTTCTCGATGTGACGGAGCCTTTGCAGAATTCTTGAGAGTTCCTATTAAAAATTTATTCCCTGTACCAGACCATGTAGACATGATACATGCTTCTATGACAGAGCCTGCGGCTGTTGCCCTACATGGGGTGCGAAAAATGCATGTTACAGCAGGCGATTTTGGCGTGGTAATCGGAGCGGGGCCTATTGGGAACATGACTGCACAATGGTTAAAGATACACGGCTGTAAAGACGTTGCTATCGTGGATATAGATGAGAAAAAGTTAAAAATAGCGGAAGATATGGGATTTATCCCAATAAATAGTATGCAGACAGATGCTGTTGAAACCGTATTTAAACTGACAAAGAACCAAGGAGCAAACCGTGTGGTGGAAGCTTGTGGGTTACCTCAAACTTTTTTACAAGCTTTAAATATGGCAAGCAGAAATGCGGAAGTTGTATTTATGGGAAATATTATCGGTGAATTTAAAATTGGGGAAAAAGACTTTTCTAATATGTTAAGAAGAGAAATTACTATTTATGGTACTTGGAATTCAAAAACAGTACCTGTTGGAAATGATGACTGGTCAACAGTATTGAATTATATAGATAAGGAGTTACAGGTAGCCCCATTAATTTCAGACATTGTTCCCATTGAACAAGGAAAAGAAATTTTTAGTAGTGTTGTAGAAAAAAGAAAATTCCACAACAAAGTAATCATTAAACTAGCAGATAAATTATGATAGAATTAGGAATTAAATCTGATGCAATTGCACACAGATATAGCTACGAATGGCTTTTCGATTTAATGGCAGAACACGGTATTAAAAATGTGCAAATGGGCTCTACTTTTGCAATGTACTCATTAGAAGATGCATATTTTCATGAACTAAAAGAAAAAGCAGCCCAAAGAGGAGTCAAAATTAAAAGTACTTTTACAGCATATAGAGAGCTTGGTGGTTTTTTTCTGGGCAATCCTTATATCGAAAAGGTGGCACGTAAGAATTTTGAAAGATTTATTCAAGTTTCTTCAATCTTAGGTGCCGACTTTTGTGGGTCAAGTCCAGGATCTGTGCTAAGGGATCAATTCCATTTAAAAGAATCAGGGATTGAATGCTACTTGGGTCATATGAAAGAATTACAGCAACTTGCCTTTGAATGTGGATTAAAAGCTTTGACCATGGAACCGATGTCTTGTAGGGCAGAACCACCTACGACTCCCCAAGAAATGGATTATATGTTCGGCACATTGAACGACTATCATAAAAAGAACAAAACAAATACAGTTCCAACCTATTTATGTGCAGATATTAGCCATGGCCTGGCAGACGAATCTCACAAGGTAATCTATTCCAATACCGAATTGTTTCGCCACGCGATTCCAATGATGGCAGAATTTCATTTTAAAAATACAGACACAATTTTCTCAAATACCTTTGGTTTTTCTAAAGAAGAACAACAAAAAGGGATTGTAGATCTTCAAGAGTTGAAAAATTGTATCGAAAATAATCTGGAATTATTCCCCGTAAATGATTTAGTGGGTTATTTAGAAATAAGTGGCCCCAAAACAGGTCGCGATTATAGCGATATCCATTTGAGAAAAAACTTGTCGGAATCTTTAATTGCTATAAAAAATGTTTTTGAAAAAAATGAAAAATGATTGTTTCTGTAAGAGGCGTTGTTGCAGAACAAACTGAATTTTAGGATGAAATACTGTTTGAATATATGAACAAACTAAATTAAGAATTATGAAAATCAAAAAAAGAATTATTACATTATCATTTTGTTTATTTGTTTTTTGCACCTTTTTAGCTCAAAATCGTCCAAATATTGTTTTGATTATTGCAGATGATTTGGGATATGGCGAATTGGGTTGTCAGGGGAATGCACAGATTCCTACACCAAATATCGATGGAATAGCCTCAAATGGTGTAAGGTTAGAAGCTGGATATGTTAGCGCTCCTAATTGTAGTCCCTCGAGAGCAGGTATTTTAACTGGAAAGTACCAAACCCGGTTTGGATATGAAAGTAATCCAATTGGACATAAAAATGAGGATCCAACTCATGGTTTACCAACAAATCAAAAAACCATGGCTAATGTACTGCATGACAGTGGTTATGCTACGGGTTTAATTGGGAAATGGCACCTTGGAGGCGTGGCTGATTTTCATCCAGAGCGGCGTGGTTTTGATGAGTTTTTTGGTTTTATGCATGAAGGACATTCTTTTGCATATCCTGCTTGGAATAATGTAACTTCTATGTATCGTAGAAAAGTATTACCTGATGGTACCAAAGGAAGATGGACAGATCGTAATACGACTTATTATACTTCTATGGGGTACGACGAGCCTCCTTATGACGCTGATAACCCGATCATGCGCAGTAGTCAACCTGTTCAAGAAGTGTCTTATCTTACAGATGCCTTTACCCGTGAAGCAATCAGTTTTATTGAACGAAAAAAAAATCAGCCGTTCTTTTTAGAAGTAGCATACAATGCAGTTCATAGTCCGTTGCAAGCTAAAAATGAAGACATGGATACCTTTGCTTATATAAAAGATATTCAACGAAGAATATTTGCAGGAATGTTGAGTAGCCTAGATCAGGGCATTGGCAAAATCATTCAAAAATTAAAAGATTCAGGTCTTTATGATAATACCATAATTATCTTTATAAGTGATAACGGTGGGCCCACCAGAGAACTTACATCAAGTAATTTACCTTTACGAGGAGAGAAAGGATTAATGTATGAGGGTGGAATCAGGATTCCATTTATGATGCAGTGGAATGGGAAAATACCCGCGGGTACTGTATATGATAAACCAATAATTTCACTTGATATTCTACCTACTGTCGCAACTATTGCAGGGGCAGACTTTCCACAGGATTTAGATGGAGTTGATATAATGCCATTTATTACTGGCAAGAAAATAGGGGAGCCACATGAATCTTTATATTGGCGTCAATATTCCAAAACGGCTTTACGTATGGGAAAATGGAAAATTGTCAACCACAAATTAAATACTTCTGATACGGAATGGGAACTTTTTAATCTTGAGAATGATTTGAGCGAAACGAATAATTTGAAACAAGAGTATCCGCAAGAATTTAATCGTTTATATCAAAAATGGAATGAGTTAAATGGGCAAATGATAAAACCGCTTTTCTAATTTATACAAAAAAATAAAGGTACAAGCCGCTTTATATAAAACTGCTGGTTCCATACAATTCTGTATCGTTACAACCAGATCATGAGTCATGGTAAATATGATATTCATTCCCTCAATTTGAATAGGTTTTTGGCATTCGTGTTGCCCATTATACCCAGTAACTAGTGCCATAAAGCTATATTCATAGATGTTTTTAAAATAGTCATCTGATGGCTTGAAGATTCTCATTACACGATCTTTTGGCGCCATCGGTTCAACTAGGGTTGTTGCCAGGGAATTTTTCCCGAAGCTCTTATATGTTGAGACAGTTTATTTTGTAACTCACGAAATTTTTTAGGATTTTGATCAAGCGGCTGCTGTTCTAGGGGATCTTCTTTAATATTAAAGAGTTGCATGGGTTCAAAAGGTGTATTTTGAACAAGTTTGTAATCTTCATCACGAATAGCGTAATAGCACAAACCTCCATAGTTTCCCCCCTCACGGCGCATAAAATACACTGGTCGGTTACCAGTGCTTTGAGGCTCATTGATTAAACTTTTGTACAGGCTTATTCCATCAATTTCGTGATTGACTTCAACTCCTGCGATTTCACAAAGTGTCGGAAATATATCCATGGTTAATCCCATGTTGTCCGTTTCACTTCTTGGTTTTATGTGATTTTCCCACACAAAACAGGTTGGCACCTTAATGCCCCCTTCGTACATGTCTCGTTTTCCTCCTCTTAAATTTCCGTTTGACGCGCCACTAGGCAAATGCCCACCATTGTCGGAAGAAAAAATAATCAGTGTTTTTTTGTCTTTATCCAATTTTTCGAGTGCTTGTAAAACACGACCTATTGCATCATCCAAATGTTCAACAAAAGCGACATTTTTTGCTCTTTTTTTCGATAATTCGGGTTCTCCTTTTTCCACTTTTTCAAGCCACGATTCTGGAGGCTGAATTGGGAAATGAGGTGCATTGTATGCAAGGTATAAGAAAAACGGATTTTCTTTTTGAAAAGCTGTTTCAAGGTATTCAATTGCCCAATCGCTGAATATATCGGTAGCATGTCCTTCCGGATTAACTTCTTCTTGATTCAAACGCATATAGTTATTTCCTGCCCGCAAATGTGTATAATAATCCTCCATCATATCACCCAGAAATCCATGAAAATGATCAAAACCACGCTCATTGGGTCGGTTTGGGGATTCAAGACCCAAATGCCATTTTCCAACCAAAGCCGTTTGATAACCTGCCTCTTTAAGTTTATCAGGGAGGGTGATACTGTTTTCTGTTAAATATCCCCAACTATTTATTTCCCGAGTTCTTATAACACCAGGAACACCAACCATATCGGGATAGCGCCCGGTAATTAGACTTGCCCTTGTTGGAGAACAAACCGTACTATTGGCATAAAATTGGTTAAATTTCATTCCTTTTTCAAAAAGCTTGTCTATATGGGGTGTCTGTATATCAGTTCCTCCCTGGCATGATAAATCGCCAAAACCCAGATCATCAACAAGAATTACAATGATATTTGGTTTTTGCTTATTTTGGGCTTGAGAAACGCCGCTTAAGATCAACATAAGTAAAAAGAGCTGAAAAGGTATTTTCAACATAAGTTAACTATTTAGTGTTTATTATATAATCATTATTTTTTTGGAAGGCTCAGGATTTTTTTTATTTGGCTTCCACATTTCCAACATTTTCTTCTCCTGTCCTGTATTGCTCCAAGGATAATTTGGGTGTATCGGGTGAGCATACCAAAAAAGGCTTTTTACTTTTTCTCTTGTTTTTGATTGACGACCAAGTAGTACTATAGTAGTAAATTCCAGTAATCAAAAGAATAAATTTTTATGAATCATCTCTGCTAATATATGTTATCAAAACATTAATTTCGTATCCTTGCTTACATCAATACATGGATCATACCTGCCAGGAATAGGCGTATAGTTGAATACGTTTTTTGCAACAATTTCTGATGTACGATATCCCAAGATGGTTAATTGTTTGTACATGTGATAAGGCTGGGTCATTTTTACAGTTTCTCCAAGCTCATTGAGAACTTCAATTTTTGGTATTTCTTCGGCCTCTTTATCTTTTTCCAATAAAAAACGAAGCTTTTCCTCGTTTGTGAGGGAGACAAAACGAGCTAAATGGTATTCCTCAAGTCCATCAATAAATACCTTTTGTTCTACGGCATTATAATAATCATTCACCATATCGCTCATAAAGGCCCCGATATTAGTATCTTTCGCTCCAAGAGATTTTTCAGTTTTTGGTAAAATAGTTTCGGCAATTTCTTCAAGTAAGCGTAGTTGTTTTTTGCTTAATATAGAAGTAGGCCCTTTATTGACACATCCAGATAGCATAGCCTGTGATCCAACAACGACTCCACCTGTCATCAACCCAAGTGCTTTTATAACTTCTCTTCTATTCATAATTATTTGTTTAAAGGTTTCCTTTTTTTAATTCGTCTATTGCATAGTTGGCCGCACGAGCAGTAATTGCCATATAGGTTAATGAGGGATTTTGACATGCTGATGAAGCCATGCATGCACCATCTGTTACAAATACATTTTTAACCGAATGTATTTGATTGTATTTGTTTAGGATAGATGTCTTTGGATCTTTTCCCATTCTAGCGGTACCCATTTCATGAATTGAAAGCCCTGGATTCCAATGTTTGACTATGCGTTTATCAATATTTTTGAATCCAGCAGCTTCTAGCATCTCTGCTGCAGCATTTAGGCCATCTTCCAAAATCTTGTCTTCATTCTCCTTGTATTCGCAATCTATTTCTAAAAGAGGCATCCCCCATTCATCCATTTTATCTTTACTCAATGTAACCCTGTTGTCGTGATAGGGAAGATGTTCTCCCATTATATGAATTCTCCCAAACCATGGACCTAATTCAAACATGGTTTCTTTAAAATCTGCTCCTATTGGCAATTCACTTTCTTCTAGTTCGCCACCACCTCGAGCACATCCAAATCCAAGTGCATAACCTCTGAGAAAGTTTTTCTGTTGATCGTTCTTGTAGTTTCTAAATCGAGGAATGTAACACCCTGTAGGTCTTTTGCCAAAATAGTATTTATCCTTAAAACCATCATGCGTACCACCTATTTTTCCTCTATAATCATGATCCATCAAATACCTTCCTAAAACATCATGTTCATTGCCCAACCCTTCTGGAAAACGATCTGACTTAGAATTCAATAATATTGCCGTGGAGTTAAGTGTTCCTGCATTTAAAAAGATTACTTTGCTATAATATTCTACTAGTTCTTTAGTCTCAGCATCAATTACTCGAACACCAATAGCTTTACCCTTCTTATCATCATAAATAACAGATTGTACAATAGAGTGTGGTCTTAGGGTCATATTGCCCGTCTCATACGCTGCGGGGAGTGTAGAGGAAACGGCACTAAAATATGCCCCGTAAGGACATCCTCGTGAGCACCTGCTTCGATTCATGCATTTTCCACGGCCATTATGCGGTTGGGTAAGGTTAGCAGACCTGGCAATAATTATATTTCTATTGGGGAATTTACTTTCTACACGCTCTTTCATGAAAGATTCCAAACAATTCATTTCCATCGGGGGAAGAAATTCTCCATCTGGAATTTGATCCAACCCATCCTTGTTTCCTTGAACTCCGATAAATTTTTCAACGTAGCTATACCATGGAGCCAAGTCTTTGTATCTAATTGGCCAATCAACACCATGTCCATCTTTTGCATTGGCTGTAAAATCGAGATCACTCCATCTTTGAACTTGACGAGCCCATAAAAGTGATTTACCTCCTGTTTGATAGGCTCTAACCCAGTCAAAAGGTTTTTTTTCGATGTAGGGTTGTACCTGATCTTCAACTAGGTAATGATTGGTAGCTGGACCAGCAACACCAGCTCTATACATAATCGGGTTTTCCTTAATATGTTTAGGGTCTCTTTGCATTCGAAACTTATCGTCCCAAGGCTCCTTGTGGGCAGTGGGATAATCTCCATGTTTGAGGTCTCTTCCGCGTTCCAATACAAGGGTTTTAAATCCTTTTTCTGAAAACTCTTTGGCGGCCCATCCGCCGCTCATTCCAGACCCAACCACAATAACATCAAATTGATTTGACTTGTTTAAACTGCTGTTAACCGAAGCTTCTTCTTTGTTTATTTCCATATTGTTACTGTAATAAATTATATTTTAAATCTCTTTTGATTTTTGCTGATTTCTATATAAATTTAGATGATTTGTATTTTAAATTATTTTTGGATTGTAACAATTATTTTTTTTGTGTATCATTTTGTAACCTATGATTACATGTTATATTTAAAGATCTAATTTGAAAAATTTATATCGAATATAGTTTGGTGAGAGCGCAAGAACTCTTCGCCCTCCTGCCGGTAGGCAGGATTCCGATTAAATGAGTATAACCTAGGTTATAAATACTTAGCATATTCTCGTTTTGTCGGGGAATACTCCTGTTTTTTTAGATTTCTTATTTAAGTTAGCGTGGTCCTTTTTTTCATTTTAATCATTTTATTTGTATGCTTCTGTTTTTAAAACATCAATGTAAGTTGCATTCTTCCCGACGATAGTTTTATTTGTTTTTTGTTATTTATTGGTAATAATCTTAAAGCCTGTTGATTCTCGTCTAAAACCTCTAAAACGTCGTTGGGTAATATTAATTTGCCCGTGGTATTGCATGGCACGGTTAAGAGCACCTCAATGGTGTTGTTGTTTCGTGTCCATTGTATGTTTGCCTCTCCGTTTATGGATTCATAATTGGCTTGTGCAAAATTTAACTCGTCAATAAACCGGGGTTGGAAAATAATTTCTTTATATCCCGGGACAGATGGATTCATATCCAGACCTGCCACATTCCGGATAAGATAATTATCTACAAAGCCCATAAAATGGTGGATATGGGATGAATTATCTTGCCAACTTTCCCATAATGTTGTTGCACCATTTTTTACCATGTAGGCATAGCCGGGGTAAGTTTCATTGGTAATAACCTTGTAGCTAAGGTCGGTAAAATCGTTTTCCGGCATATATTTCCATAAGGCAAAATTGGTAAATATGCCGCCGTAAAAATGATAATCTCGGTTTTTAATAATATCGTTCACCAGGGTTTCCTCCACTCTTTTTTTATCTTCTTCTTTTACAATTCCATATTGCAATGCCATTGCATTTGGCCCTTGGCGGTAATCAGATTGTGATACGCCTGTAAAAACCCCTTTATTGGTATCGAAACAATGTTTATAGATGGCCTCTTGTATCTTTTGGGCTTGTTGTAAGTATTTTTTTACATCACTCTTTTTGCCTAGTACTTTGGCAATTTTGGCCATACGGTTTAGCACCAGGTAAAAATTCATAGTGCTATATACTTCCACGCCCTCGTCGGAACGGTTTCCGTGTGGTGAGATCCAATCGCCGAGCACATCGTTAAATATTGCCGGTTTGCTTTTAAGTTGGTTATTTTTCCATACCCACTCGCAAAAGAGTTCCATTTTATCCCAATACTGCTCAAATAATCGGGTATCTCCGTAATACTTGTACATATACCATGGAAGGTGAACACAAACAGAGGACCATAAGGGTGATGTACCAATATTATAATTATTATTTGGAGCTATAATTGCTAGACCTCCGTTTTTATTCTGAGTGTCGAATATATCGCGGGTAAATTTGGTCATTAATGCGGCCATGTTGTAGTTTGCCATTCCGAATTCCATGCCTGTAACCACATCGCCAAGCCATCCGTTTTTCTCCCGATGGGGACAGTCAGTTGGGATGCTGTGTAGGTTTGCCTCCATTGCACGTGAGCAAATGGTATGAATTGAGTTTAGCATCTCGTTTGACGAATTGAAACTCCCCACTGTTTCAACGTCTGTATTCACCTGACAAATTTCGAAATCTTCAATTTTTATATTTTTGGGATAACCCACAACACCCACATATCTAAATCCTTTGTAAGAAAAGTGGCATTCAGCTATTTCGCCTTTTTCTCCTTTGGCAATATATGCCATTTGCTGAAATCCACCCGGCTGATCGCTGGCACGAGGGTCTTCTTTCTCGCCATAATAGAGTATGATACGAGTGCCTTTAGGTGCATTAACCTTAAAACGCACCCAACCTGCGAGGTTACGTCCTGCATCCATAGTTTGGAGACCTAAGCCTCTGGGTTTAACTTCCACGGGCTTAAATGTTTTTACTACGCGAATAGGTTCACACATTTGTGATTTCAATTCTCCGCCAGGAGAAGGGGCTTCCACTGCGTTATCCCAGCTAGAATCGTCCATGCCGACTTTGTTCCAATCAATGATTTCTTTAGTTGCATCATAAATTTCACCCATGTGAGGACCGTCGTAGACAATGGGTCCACCTGTTACCTTCCAGCTTAAATCACTGATTATATTTTCGCTTGTGCCATCGGCATACTCAAGTACAAAACAACACTTTAACTTGGGCTGACCGATGTAACCATTTTTATAAAAACCCCAATGGTCAACAGCCAGCTGACCATAAAATCCTCTTCCTAGCATTACCCCAATAGCGTTTTCCCCTTGTTTGAAATTTGATGTTACATCATAAGTGGAATAAAGAATCGTTTTACGGTAATCTGTCCAGCCAGGCTCCATAACTCTGTCTCCAACCTTCTTGCCATTGATATAAAGCTCGTTATAGCCTATACCACTGATATAAGCTTTTGCTGTAACAAGTTGTTTTTTAACATCTACCTCTTTGCGATAAAGCGGCGAGGGATCATACGGCTTAGTGTGGTGAAAATTATACCTTTCAAACATATTCATCCTTGCCCCAAAATAGCTGGGCAAATGTAACTCAAGAGATTTCATTTCCACGGCTTTTCGTTCATCCCATTCGCGCTGCCATCTTTCCTGTGAACGCCAGGCGATCCATTGTGCTCCTTTCCAATCCTGGTCTGACAATAGGCCTGTTGAAAAACGAGCAACTTCGCTCCAGGCCGCTTGTTTATTTTTATCCCAGACCTGAACTTTCCAATAATAATCAGTAGCCGCCTGTAATGGACTATTCAATTCTACATGTGTATTGGTTGAACTTTTAACTCGTTTAGAATCGTATACATCGCCCACATTTTTTGTGAGTTGCCCGGGCGACGATGCAACAATAATTCTATAAGCAGTTTGTAATTGTCCTTGCTCTTTGCTTTTTAATTTCCAGTAAAATCGTGGATTATCAACATCTACACCTTCGGGGTTATTGAGATATTCGCATCTGAGATCATAGATCTTAATTTGTGAAAAAGTATTAATCACAAAACAAGTTGTAAAAAAAAGAAACCAAAAAATATTTTTTATTCGTTTCATATATGAATATTAAGGGGAATTATAAAAATTTGTTTTTTTTATCATTTGAGAAAAGAGTTTTTTTTATTTATACTTTTGAATATTAGAACTATTGTAATTAAAAAAGGGATTTACTTCTTTGTGAAATCCAGTAATATTTATTAATCTACATCCACTTTTTTTACAGCTTTGTAGCCACCAATCTGCTCTCCATATTGTAAATGCGTAAACTGACTTGGATCAAAATCAGGATTGGGAATAGGAACAATCGCTTTCGAGTCCGTTAAGTAGTTTTCAATTAATAGGTCTAATTCAGTAACTTTTTCAGGGTATTTTTTTGAAAGATTATTTTTTTCTCCGATATCCCATTTTAAATTATAAAGCCTGTACTCATGTTTCCCTTTTTCTCCTTGGTGAAACAGGCGGATGAGTTTCCAATCTTCTTTATGAACGGTAACAGAAGGAGGTAACCAATTTGGTACTTTTGCTGATGAAGGAAAATAAGTAAAAATTCCTTCCCGAGTAATAGTTCCTCCTTTTAGAATCGGTGTAATATCTTTTCCATCAATCGTATGGTTATTTGGAAGTTCTGCGCCAATTAAATTTAAAATAGTTGGATAGAAATCTGTTGATTGGATAATTTCGTCTGTTCTAGTATTTGGCTCAGTTATGCCGGGCCAAACCACAATACATGGTTCTCGAACTCCGCCGTCGTATACAGTTGCTTTTCCTCCTCGTAAAGGATAATTATTGGTAAGGGTGGTTATGTACTCCTCTCCTGATGGGAGTTTATCAACCACACCGCTGTGTTGATTTCCACCATTGTCACTAAAGAAAATAATGGCCGTATTATCAGCTATTCCTAATCGGTCAAGTTCTTCGAGTAGGTTGCCCACCGCCTGATCAAGCGAGTGAACCATAGCGGCATAGGTTGAAGAATTTTGCCACTCATTTAAGTCTACTTTATTTCGGTAATACTCAATTAAACTCTCCTTTGCATTAAAAGGCGCATGAACGGAAAATTGCCAATAATTCATAAAAAAAGGTTTACTTTTATCAACGGTTCTCAGCCATTTCACAGCCTCGTCTGCCATTCTGTCTTCAATGTGTTCTTGAGGATAGTTTTCCTTAAAATTGGGGAATTCCCAGGGGGCAACATAGCTTCCTGCGGGTCCCGGACCAGGCCAATGCGGAATATCCACATCAAAACCATGCTCAAGTGGTGTATATGGTTCCCGCCCAAGATGCCATTTACCAAAATGAGCTGTGGTATATCCATTTGCCTTAACCAGTTTGCCAAGTGTAGGTAATTGGGTATCGAGTCGGGTTGCAGATACGCAATTAATTGTTTTACTACCAGGTTTTGCATTTTTGTTTAGAGATGCTTTGGTACGAACAGCCTTTACGTGACAGCCTGGGGTTGTAATTCCGGTTCTTGCAGGAGTTTGTCCGGTGAGAATGCTTGCCCGGGTTGGAGAACATAGCGGGCTGGCCGCATAGGCCCTGGTAAATGTCAATCCCCTATGGGATAATCTTTCAATGTTTGGTGTTTCATAAAGGGTTCTGTTGCCGTATAAAGTTACATCATTCCAACCCAAATCATCAGCCAAAATAAAAATGATGTTCATTGGTTTTTTCGTTTCCTGTGCTTCTCCTTTTATTGCAAAACTGAATATTAGTAGGTAAAATGGGATTAAAATTGTTGTTTTTTTCATTTTAAAAATAGGATTAAATTTTTTTATTATTTAATAAATCGATCAAATACGTTGGCCATCATACGTTGTACTCGCTGATCTGGACCTTCTGTTTTGCCAGGTAACACGTGACCCGGGGGAGATGACAATCCTTGTGCCCACCAAATGGTCCCGGCATTGAATACAATATTGTCTTTGGGGCCATCGTAAAACGTTCCAGAATGTTGTCCCAGAGCTTTTCCATTTGTGCGAACGGGGGTGCTATTGGCCACTACCACATGACCAGGTAAATGTGTAGCAGGGTAGTGATGCCATTCCCAACCTATGATGCCATTGATTGCATCGCCTTTTTTCATGTTTGTACCTTTGTAGAGCCAGTGATCAGGTTTGGTACATACCCAGGGTCCTCCGGGAGGCCAAATTCCATCTGCCACCATGCGTCCACCCATTAGCAATGCTCCATCAGGCCCTGCAGGATATTTATGCTTAGCTTTCGTCTTTTGCAGAAATAAGGAGTAGATTTCCTCGCCAACGAACACCCCTTCCCGCCGCATAATTCGATAGGGTTGTCCTTCGTTAGAGGGGAGTAAGGGCACCACACCCCATACCGAATTTCCGCTAAGGAATGCCAGGTTTACACCCGCATCGCGTGCCGCACTAACGTTATCGTACATCTCTCGAGTCCAATACTCGTCATGACCCACTGAAATGAAGCCTTTAGTTCGCAGGAGTCTCGAAGCATATTTGTGTGTATCTATATTTGAAATATAGGATACATCATAGCCTTGTTGTTCTATCCAATAGGAC
>MDTG01324749.1_pt1 | contig 22790 bp, 18 predicted proteins | sample 811421 | NCBI WGS metagenome assembly MDTG01 (sample SAMN05326645, study PRJNA326480) | marine metagenome | isolation source: seawater | place: Pacific Ocean: South East | collected 2011
GAGAACCGTTGATTTTCCCCCAACCTCGGGGAAAGGTTGGGAGGGGTCCATTTCATTTCCTACGCGATCTACCCGAAACCCGAAACCCATTTTTCTTTTCAGCCCCCGCCTCCCTCCCGCTCGGCCATGGCATGCAGAAAGACCACGGCCTGGCGCATCGCGCCGCCCCTGAAAACGAACGCGCTGACGTGCCCGCGCAGCCGCATTCGATAAAGTTCGGAGTGCACGCCGTGCGCCAGCAGCGCCTCGTGCAGCACCTCGGCGTGTTCGAAGGGCACCAGCTTGTCCATCGCACCGTGGAACAGGAAAAACGGCGGGGCGTCGGCGTGCACGTGCTCGATCGGGGACGCTGCCCGGTAGGCTTCCGGCGCCTCCGCTCGCGGCGCGCCGATCAGCTGCCGGATCAGCCGCCCATCGTTGAACAGCGAGAAGTCCGACGGAATACCGCCGGCCACCACCGCGAAGAAACCCTGATCTTCCGGCCCGTATTCTTCGTTCAGCGGCGAATCGGTGCCCGCCACCAGCCCGGCCAGCGCTACCAGGTGCGCGCCGGATGAATACCCCAGCCCGGCAATGCGATCCGGATCGATGCGCAGCCGCTCGGCCTCATCGCGCATCCATGCCAGCGCCAGCTGCACGTCGTGAACCTGGGCCGGAAACCGGAACTCGGGCGCGAAGCGATAATCGATGTTCACCGCCACGAAACCACGGTCCGCCAGGCGACGCGCAATGCCCGTCATGTCGTCCCGACTGCGCCCCTCCCAGCCGCCGCCGTGCACCACCAGCACCGCCGGCCACGCAGCCTGCTCGCCTTCGGGAATGTAGACATCGGCAAAAAGCGCCTGCGGCCAGTCTGGCGGCGAAAAACGCTGCTCGCGCAATTCCCTGTAGCCGTTGTCCGGCAGCGCCGGATCGAGGCCCGGATCGTTGTAATGCCGCGCACAGCCGCCAAGCACCAGGCAGGCCAGGAAAATCGATAAAGCAAGAATCCAGTTGGTCATGCCTCATCAAACCACGAGTGCGACATAGGTAGTGTCAACGCACGGTTGATCACCTCTGCACCGCCGCGGCGACCCGATTCCAATCGATCGCACAAGATCTTGCCTGTTTCGGATATTTCGATTAAATTAGGGGTCATAAGAATGAACCCGACAGGGAGAGATGGAAATGGAGAGTGCAAAGCAATTCAATGATCTGCCAAGCGCGGAAATCGCCAGCCTGGCTCGAGATAGCGCAACCGCACTGAGCCGATTGCTTCGCGACCACCCGGAAGGCGACCGAGCACAGATCCGTCTTGACGGCGAGGACCTTATCCTGCCGCGTTCGGCGCTTGACCTGCTACGCAAGTTGCTGGCGGAAATGGCCCAGGGCAATGCCGTGACTGTCGTTCCGGTGCATGCCGAAGTGACTACGCAAGAGGCTGCCGACATGCTCAATGTCTCGCGCCCCCACCTCGTCAAACTGCTCAAGGAAGAGAAGATTCCCTACACCATGGTCGGCTCGCATCGGCGCATTCGCCTTCAGGATCTCCTGGCCTACAGGAAACACCAGGATGAACGCAGCCAGGATGCACTCGAAAAACTCGCTGAACAGGCCCAGGATTTGAAAATGGGCTATTAGGCGTGAGGTTTGTCGTCGTTTACGATGCCTGCGTCCTGTACCCGGCACCTCTGAGAGATTTTCTGGTCAGGCTCGCGACCACCAACCTGTTTGCCGCCCGCTGGACCGAGCAGATTCACAACGAGTGGATCCGAAATGTTCTGGCCAAACGTAACGATATCAGCCGGGCTCAACTCGAACGCACCCGGGACCTGATGAACGTCGCCGTACCGGACTGCATAGTGGCCGGTCACGAACCTCTCATTCCCTCGTTGGATCTGCCCGACCCGGACGACCGCCATGTGCTTGCCGCCGCCATCGTCGCCCATGCGCAGATGATCGTGACCTTCAATCTCCGTGACTTTCCCGCTGAAAATCTTGACGCCTTCGGAATCGAGGCCATCCATCCGGACCGTTTCATCGAATGCCAGATGGACTTGAGAGAGGCTGCAGTGGTTCAAACGGTCCGAGCACAACGGCAATCATTGAAAAACCCGCCGTATTCTGCCGAGGAACTGCTCGACACCCTGGCCGCGCAAGGGCTACCGGCCAGTGCAGACCGCTTGCGAGAATTTCAGGAACTGATTTAGCCGCTGAGCCGAAAAACCCTTCTTTCCGTCGCCCCGGCCCTGACCCGGGGCCCAGCGACGTTGCTTTTCCGGAAACCCGAACCCGGAAAACCGAAATCCGGCCTTTTTGCAATCCCCTTCGTCCCGGAATCGGGCCAGCGCCAGGACCTCGACACGCGGGCACAGGTGCGAACAACGCGCACAACTTCTCTCAACAGAACCCCCACCAACCTTGGCTTCCCACGAGCGAAAATCCGGAATTTCAAAATGCCAGTACACCCGGACCTGAACTCATCGGGATTCGTCTCAAGTGTTAATAACGGTATCCACTATTAACACTTAAACATTTTTGTGTTAATAATGCTAAGCGCTATTAACAGATACCGAATCGGAATCGACGATGAAAAGAGGACCGAGCGGCATCTACAAGACCGACACGACCAGCGGCGAACCGGTGCGGGCGTTCGTGCCCGCTCCGCTTCCACCCGACCCACTACCGTCCATCGACGGGGCCCGCGCTCGTCTGCACGACCAGGCAATGCTGGCATGTGGCCGTCTTGATGCCATTTCCGCGCTGTTGCCGGAACCGGATCTCTTTCTGTACGCCTACGTCCGTCGCGAGGCCCTGTTGTCGAGCCAGATCGAGGGCACCCAGTCCTCGCTGTCGGACCTGTTGCTGTTCGAGATCGACGAAGCGCCCGGCGTCCCGTTCGACGACGTCGTCGAGGTCTCCAACTACATCGATGCGCTCGAGCACGGCCTGGTGCGGCTCGGGAATGGCTTCCCCCTCTCCAACCGGCTGCTCCGCGAACTGCATGCCCGCCTTCTCGCTCGCAGACAGGGGTCCGACAAGCAACCCGGCATGTTCCGAACGACTCAGAACTGGCTGGGCGGAACGCGACCGGGAAACGCGGCATTCGTGCCGCCGCCGCCAGGTCGAATTCAGGACTGCCTGGCGGACCTGGAACGATTCATTCATGCACAGGAGCCACCGGTTTCGCCACTGGTCAAGGCCGCGTTGGCGCACGTTCAGTTCGAAACGATTCACCCGTTCCTGGACGGCAATGGACGAATCGGCAGGTTGCTGATTGCCCTGATTCTGCACACGGAGCGTGTGCTTTCCCAACCGCTGCTCTATCTCAGCCTGTTCTTCAAGGAGCACCGAAGCGAGTATTACCGCCTGCTTGACCAATGCCGGGTCGAAGGCGACTGGGAGGCCTGGCTGGATTTCTTTCTTGAAGGCGTGGCCGAGACCGCATCCGGTGCCGTGGAAACCGCCAATCGGCTGCGCGACATGTTCGACACCGACGCCCGCGCAATCCGAACATTGGGTCGCGGCGCGCCGAACGCTGCGCGCATTTTCGACGAGTTCCGTCGCCGCCCTCTCACAAGCATCAGCGACCTGACCCGTCGAGCAAACGTCGCCTTCCCGACGGCCGCCCGTGCCGTAAATGCGTTGAATCGCCTGGGCATCGTAGACGAAATCACCGGCAGGCAACGGGATCGCGTCTACGCGTATCACCGATACATCGAGATTCTCAACGAAGGCGCCGAACCGCTGCCGAACCGATAACCTGCATGCTATCTGCAAACGGCATATGAATCGCGCCAGCGATATCCGGGACCTCGCGACTTCTGTAGGAGGCGTCTCCAGGCGCCGACAGCCCAACGCTCCGCCCCAAACGTCTACCATAGCTCAGTCACCGGCTTGGGGCGTACCTGGGATTTTCGAAATGGGACTGAAGACTCTGTTGGCTTACGGAAGCCTGGCGGTTTGCGCCGTTTGGGCCTGCACCACCGCACTTGCAGGGTCGAAAGACCTGGCAGATAGCGTCAAAGCCCTCATCGAGGCCAACGAACCCGAAGACTGGCCAGACCGCTGCGAGACTTTACGCGCGGAGATGCTGAACACCCAACCCACGTCAACACCGCAACGTGTCGAGCCCATCACCACAAATGGGGATAAAGCCAATTTCCAGGTCACCGTCTGGAACGGAATTCGAATCCCGATTCCAGATGCCCAGTTCGACAAGCTAACGCTGATACCCGGGGGCCTTTCCGCAATCAGATCCACGGACACTGGAGTCATGTTTTCGGGGCTCGATTTGACGCCCCACTTCCATGATCATTTCGACGGCATCGAGGAATTCTCCGCTTACGTCGAAAGTGGCAGCAATCTGGTTGGATGGATAGAGGACGGGCTCGCGTTGCGCGCGGATGACATCCAGTGTCTCCCCGAATCCATGATCGACGACATGGTTCGAATCGTCCATTCGCTTTTCACACAGATCGCGGTGCTCGCGGATGAAGAAACTGTACTCATGCGCCTGGAGGGCAACCATCCCGCGATTGTGCTCGGTGACGTAACGCAAAGTGAGAAACCTTACCGCATCCAGTACATCGTCCAGCATCCCAGCTCGGAGAAGATCGAAATGGTCACCATTACCTATCATCTCGATCAACCGTCCGACCTCATCCAGCTGATGAGCGCGTTTGTCTCGACCATTGACAGCGGCGGCGACCGGTCCGAACGTGATCTCGAAAACATGGTGGGAGCGATGCTCGACCGGGACCACGACCGTGCGTCGTCGATCGCCGAGTCGATTGGTCTGAGTGTGCAAAAAGGACTTCAATAAGCCTCGAATCGGGCACCACCGCCTCACCGCCTGCCGCCCGTGTCCAGTGACTTAAATTTCCCGGAAACCCGAAACCGCCTTTCGTAGGAGGCGCCTCCCGGCGCCGACCAAAAAGCAATCGCGGCCAGGAGACCGCTCCTACGCGATTTATCCGAACCCCGAACCCGGAAACCCGTAACCGGCTTTGCTTTCCGAATCCCACCATCCCGAAATCGCCTCCCGACTTCAGCCCGGCGCGGCGGCCTGCGCCTGGCAAAGTCGCCACTGGCATCCGGCGAACATGGCGCTTATACTTTTCTCTCCGCGCCTGTCCTGGCCGCGTTGGTCCCGGCCTCGATCCGATGCGGACTAACGGAGGTATGTCATGGGCGTTCCCGAGAGTATTTCCTGGCTGTTGGCCGCTACCGGCGCATTGTTGATTCTCGCCGGGGTGGTCGGCGGCGGTTTCGAAGTGAAAGAAGTGAAGATGCCGAAGCTGGCGGCACCCGCCCGAGGTCTTGCCGTTGCATTCGGCATTGCGCTCGTCGCATTGGCACTGGTCGGACAGCTCGAACACGACGTGACGACCAACGGCGGCCCGAACGATCCACCCCCGACCGTGACGAATATGCCGGCGGCAGACGGCACGGCGCTTCTTGAACGTGAAGGATTCGAAGTCGGCGACATCCGCCGGATCAAGGCCTGGGCGCCTCATGACTGGATCATCGAACAGAAAACGGCGCGAACCGCCGCCGGCAGCGCTGCGCCCAGGGTCGACCTGGTGGTCGCCGACTCCGACTTCGAGTTCGACTCGCAGCGCTCACTGAGAAGTGCAAATGGCGACGACATCGAAGCCGGCGTCATCTACCAGCTGAGGCTTTCACGCGTCTCGCCGGACCGGCCGCTCGTCGCGCGATTCGTGCCCCGCCGGATAGACATCAGCGGTGGCGGAGACCAGGAGGAGATACTCCAGCGTCTCGTAGGTGAACCCGGCTTTGTAGACATCGACGCTGCCGGAGATTTCGATCCCGCCTCGTCCTGGGAAGCGTTTTCGCGGTTGACCAGCGAATTGACGCACGAAATGCAGTCGCGGACATTGCAGTCGGAGACCGCAGGCGAGGAACTCGGTGCCAGCGTGATGCTGATGCTCGCGGCCCTGGAGGTGCGCTTCGACCTGGCCGCGATCCTGCGGATGAGCTCGTTGGACGACCCGGACCCGGCGTCACGCATCCACCTGCAGGAGGGCAGCGAACTGCTGTCCGAGATCTGGCTGGAGGAGTCCGGGAAGAGCACCGACGGCGGACTCGGCAAGGCGTATCGAATCTTTCGCCGACCACCGCGGGCCGACGGATTCGACGAGATCGGCACCGCCAGCTACGATGTCGGCAGCGGCCTCCTCAAGCGGCTCGACATGAGCTACAAGGTCGGCGACGGAGACAGGACCGGGCTCTACCGGCTCCAGATCGAGCGCGAGGGGTGATTCACGATGCCGTCGATCGCCACGACCCTGGAAACCCTTCGAACCGCTCTCGACGAGCGGGTGCATTCCGAAGTCTTCATCGGCGCGCCGGAAGTCAATGAGCCGGGCCTGTACGTTTTCCCGATCCATCAGGGCATTTCGCCCGCGCTGCGCGCCCTCCGCTTCCAGCCCGAAACGCGCCCGCGGCGACCGGGATTCTCGCTCGAATGCCTGATGCTGGCCCAACCGGCCGATGATTTCGACATCATCGACGAGGGCGCAGCCTTCATTCACCAACACCCCATCCTCGAAATCGACGGCGGAACGGCCCGCTTGATCGTCTCGGACGAGTCGCCCAATGAAACCGCAAGCATCTTTCTCGCGGCCGGCATCTCGTATCGCCTGCACATCCGATTCGGGATCCACGTCGAGCCCGATCCACCTGGCAGCTGACACAGCCGGTCCGGCCACCCAAACGCCCGCAGCCTTGAGCATCTAGCTCTGCCCAGCGATTTTGACCTTCCGGAAACCCAAACCCGGAAACCCGAAACCGAGTTTTCTTTTCAATCCCCGTCATCCCGAAATCGCGCCAGCGATATCCGGGACCTCCACACGCCGGCACCCAAATCCACAACACGGATTACCCAAGCCGCCCGGCGGCCCAGAACACAACTGGCTAAACTACCGCCAGGGACCAGGCAAGGCAGCAGCATGAAGAAGCCCACTAAATCTCCGCTCAAAGATCCGCCAGTTCGTAACCCGGGCCAGTCATTGGATGATCAGCGTCTGAAGCTGGTCACGGATCGATTAATCACGCCCTTGCTCGCCGCAGCGGTATTCGGTGTGGTCGCTATGCAGGAGTGGGTCCGTATGTTCATGCCGCGCGGCCCGATGCCCTGGATGTTTACTGCGGTATTCGCAGCTGCTGCCGGATTCTTCCTTTACCGGGTTTTCCGAACCCGTCCCGCAATCCGCCGCCTAAAACAGGCACGAGACGGCGAGCGCGCCGTCGGCCAGTATCTCGAACGCCTACGTGCCGACGGTTATGAGGTGTTTCACGACCTGATCGGCGATGGGTTCAACGTCGACCACGTCCTAATAGGCCCTGCCGGGGTCTTTACTGTTGAAACCAAGTCATACTCCAAACCTGCCAGCGGCCCGGCCGAGATCAGCTTCGACGGCGAGCAAGTCGCCATCGGCGGCTGGCAGCCGGACCGCAATCCGGGGATCCAGGCCCGCGCCCAAGCCGGCTGGCTCCGCGCCCTACTTAAAGAAACCACCGGACGGGATTTTCCGATCCTGCCGGTCATCGTCTACCCGGGCTGGTTCGTCAAACAGGATGGACGTCCAAAAACGCCACTTTGGGTGCTAAACCCTAAGGCCCTGCCGCAGTTTCTGAAAAACCGGGAAACGACCCTAGGCCAATCAGATATCAAACTGGCGGCGTATCACCTGTCGCGGTTTATCCGGGCGCACGAGCGGGAGCAGGCGAAGAAATGATCAAAAATCAGCCACCCAAACCCGCCTGATCGCCGCCAGTCTGCTCCAACCAAGCGACTTTCTGCGTTAAAGTCCCCTCAGGCGGCAAGCGAACAATTAGGGGCCATGAAAGGCATTTTCACCACTCGAGTCGTACCCGATTACGACGATTTGCCCGAGCGGCAATATCACTTTCCGCGCACCTACCTGCGCCAGGTCGAGCGCTGCGTCGGGGACTGGATCGTCTATTACGAGCCCCGCAGGTCCAGCGGAGACCAGCCGGGCGGGCGGCAGGTGTATTTCGCGACCGCTCAGGTAACGCGGATACGCCCCGACCCCGCTAAGGCCGATCATTTCTACGCCGATGTTCAGGGCTATTTCGAGTTTCCGCGACCGGTGCCTTTCCGAGAGGGAGCGGAGTACCACGAATCCATGCTGCGCCGGGACGATGGCCAAACAAATCGAGGGGCTTTCGGCCGATCCGTCCGCGGTCTGCCCGACGATGAGTACTGGTGCATCCTGCAGGCCGGAATCGTCTCGGACCTGTTCGACGAGGACGCCAACGAGCTGGTCGCCGAGCCGAAGCCCCGCGAAAGCGTCGAGACATTCCTCAACCGCAAGATTCGCGATCCGTCATTCCGACGTCTCGTCCGCCAGGCCTACGACCTGCGCTGCGCCGTTTCAGGCCTGCGCCTGATCAACGGCGGCGGTCGGCCGGAAGTCCAGGCCGCCCATATCATGCCGGTCGAGCACAACGGCCCGGACACGGTTCGCAACGGTATTGCCCTGTCTGGTACAGTCCATTGGATGTTCGACCGGGGGCTGATCAGTTTTGGCGATGACGGCAGCATTCTCACCTCTCCGCACGGCCTGCCCGACGAGATGGGTCGGATGGTCCGACCGGAGCGTAAGATCCTGACGCCCGAGCACCCGGCATTTCAACCACATCCTGGTTATCTGGGCTGGCATCGGGATAACGTCTTCAAGCGGTAGGCGCGCATGAGCAACGAGTTCTTCGAAAAACCCATCCTGAATTCGCCCTACGATTACCCGGCAAGGCACTGGGAATTGGATGATTCCGGGCAACCTACCCAGCGCATCGTCGAGGCTCGCCGGCGGGCAGATTTCGTCACGCCGATTCCCCGGGCGAGAAGGCAGCAGGGCGGGCAGCAAGCCGAACTCGCTATTGACGAGGATATCTCGGGCGAGGACGAGCGCTACGCCAATGCCACCATCATCAACGCGCTACGCGACGAGGTCGACCGCTGGCGTCAGATTCCCAACCCCTCGGATTGGAAGGTCACCCCCGAGACCCAACGCCTGCTCAAGCATTGGCGACACCACAAGTTCAACGATATCCGTCCTTTCTTCTGCCAGGTCGAGGCAGTGGAAACGGCGATCTGGCTGACCGAAGTCGCACCGCAGATGGGCAAAAAGGGCGAGCGGTTTCTGGAACACATCAATGCCGCGAACCAGGGCGCCAACCCGGGCCTGAGTCGTCTGGCCCTGAAGCTGGCCACCGGTGCCGGCAAAACCACGGTCATGGCAATGGTAATCGCCTGGCAGACGCTGAACAAAGTACGCCGACCGAGCAGCACGAAGTTCACTCGCGGATTTCTGATCGTCACGCCCGGCATCACCATCAGGGACCGCTTGCAAGTTCTTCAGCCCAATGATCCGTATAGCTACTACCGCAACCGCGAGCTGGTGCCCAACGACATGCTAGAAGACCTGAACAAGGCCTGCATCGTCATTACCAACTACCACGCTTTCAAACTGCGCGAACGCATGCAGCTCTCCAAGGGCGGCCGCCAGCTGCTCCAGGGTCGGGGCGGTTCCGAGTTGCAGACGCTGGAGTCCGAAGGCCAGATGCTACAGCGCATGATGAGGCCGCTGATGGGTATGAAAAACATCATGGCCATCAACGATGAGGCGCACCACTGCTACCGCGAAAAGCCAGACAGCGAGGAGGAAGGCCAGCTCAAGGGCGACGACCGGAAGGAGGCCGAAAAGAACCGTGAGGCCGCCCGGCTGTGGATCAACGGCCTGGAAGCAGTCAATCGCCAGCTCGGCCTTACCCGGGTGATGGATCTCTCGGCCACGCCGTTCTTCCTGCGTGGTTCCGGGTACGTCGAAGGCACGCTGTTCCCCTGGACCATGAGTGATTTCTCGCTGATGGACGCCATCGAGTGCGGCATCGTCAAGCTTCCGCGGGTGCCCGTCGCAGACAACCTGCCCAACGAAGAAATGCCCAAGTTTCGCAACCTGTGGGAGCACATCCGCACCAAGATGCCGAAGAAGGGGCGCGGCAAGGCCAAAACCCTGGATCCCCAGAACCTGCCGGTCGAGCTACAGACTGCGCTGGAAGCCCTTTACGGACACTACGCCAAGACCTACGATTTGTGGCAAGACAAAGGCGTCAAGGTGCCGCCGTGTTTCATCATCGTTTGCAACAACACGGCCACTTCAAAGCTGGTCTATGACTACGTCTCCGGCTACCTGCAGGAAAGCGAGGACGGCACCGAACATGTTGTCCACGGCAAATTTGAACTGTTCCGTAACTTCGACGAATACGACCAGCCGATATCCAGGCCCCGCACCTTGTTGATCGACAGCGAGCAGCTCGAATCTGGCGATGCCCTTGACACCAATTTCCGCAAGATGGCGGCCGACGAAATCGAGCGATTCAAGAGCGACGTCATCGAGCGCACCGGCGACCGCACGGCCGCCGACAACCTCACTGACGAGGACCTTCTGCGCGAAGTCATGAACACCGTGGGCAAACATGGCCGCCTGGGCGAATCCATCCGCTGCGTGGTCTCGGTTTCCATGCTCACCGAGGGCTGGGATGCCAACACCGTCACCCACGTCCTGGGCGTGCGCGCCTTCGGCACTCAACTATTGTGTGAACAGGTCATTGGCCGCGCCCTGCGTCGCCAGTCCTACCAACTAAATGATGAAGGGCTATTCGACGTCGAATACGCCGACGTACTCGGAATCCCGTTCGACTTCACGGCCCGCCCGGTCATCGCCCCGCCACAGCCGCCGCGCGAAACCATCAACGTCCGCGCGGTGCGTCCCGAGCGCGACGAACTGGAAATCCGCTTTCCGAGAGTCGAAGGCTACCGTGTCGAGCTGCCGCGGCACCGGCTGGAGGCCGAATTCAACGACGACTCGATCATGGAACTAACCCCGGATCGGGTCGGGCCGTCGAAAACCCGCAACGAGGGCATCATCGGCGAGGGCGTAGACCTGGATCTCAAACACCTGGGGGATCTCCGCCAGTCCACGCTGATCTACCACCTGACCACTCGCCTGCTGGTCACAAAGTGGCGCGATCCAGGCGACAATCCGGAGTGGCACCTTTTCGGCCAGCTCAAGCGCATCACGCGCCGCTGGCTCGACCAGTGCCTGGAGTGTAAGGGCGGAACCTACCCGGCCCAACTCATGTACCAAAGCTTGGCCGACGAAGCCTGTGAGCGCATAACCGCCGCGATCAGCCGACATGAAATCAGGCAAGAAGGGAGCCGCACCAAGGCAATGCTCGACCCCTACAACCCGGAGGGCTCCACCGCCCAGGTCAATTTCAACACCTCGAAAACAGAGCGCTGGGAAACCGACGCCCGGCGCTGCCACGTCAATTTCGCGATTCTCGATTCTGGCTGGGAAGGCGAATTCTGCCGCGTCGCCGAGGCCCATCCGCGTATGCTGCGCTATGTCAAAAACCAAAACCTTGGCCTGGAAGTGCCCTACCGATACGGCTCGGAAAGCCGCACCTACATCCCGGATTTCATCGTCGTCCTCGACGACGGCCAGGGAGAGAACGACCCGCTGCACCTAATAGTCGAAATAAAGGGCTACCGCGGCGAGGACGCCAAGGAAAAGCGCTCCACCATGGAGAACTACTGGATTCCCGGCGTCAACAACCTCAAGCGCTTCGGCCGCTGGGCATTCGTCGAATTCGGCGACGTCTGGGAGATGGAGGACGACTTCGCGGGCAAGGTAGAGCAAGAATTCGAGCGGATGATCGAGACCAAATTGAAGGAGATCGTGGCATGATCGCGCCAGATGCCCATCGGAACTCTGCCCCGGAATCTCGGTTAACAGGGGTTGACGACGAAAATGTTTCGTGTAGACTCTTTGGCACATCCGCCCCTTGGCAGTACGCCCGCTCACCTATCCTGAGCGTGTGCCGAACCCCTGGGGCTTTTCTTTTTTCCGGGGTCGTGACATGCGGATGAGGCGCATCGCAATCCTGATCGACGGCGGCTACTTCATTAGGCGTCTGCCAAAATTGGTCGACCCCCGATTCTGCACCACACCCCGGCAGATCGCCGATTCTGCGCGCTACCTCTGCAAACGCCATGTCCAACGGCTGGTTGGCCTCACCGCCGACGACGACGAAGACGGACGCTGGCTCGATCACGTCTACCGTTTGTTTTATTACGACGCCACCCCGTTCGACGGCAAGCGCCATCATCCGATCGAGAACCGGCCGATTGACTTCGGGAAATCCACTGTCGCCGAATCCCGCCGGGAACTTTTCGCGGAACTCCGGCGCAAGCGGAAGTTTGCCCTCCGATTGGGTCATGTCACCAGTGAAAACGACTGGCAAATTACGCCTAGAAGAACCAAGGATCTGCTCAAGATCCGTAGATTCGCCGATCACCTGCAAAACGCCCTCGATCATCCCGACCAGCCACCCGCCCTCACTGAGTCAGAGCGCCGCGAATTTTCAAATCTATTGGAGCGCTGGCGAACCCTCAGCGAAAGTGACGTCCGCATTGGGCTGCGCCAGAAAGGCGTCGATATGCGTATCGGTCTCGATATAGCGTCTATAACGCTCAAAAAGCAGGCCGATACCATGATCCTCGTCACTGGCGATAGCGATTTCGTTCCGGCCGCCAAGTTGGCGCGTCGGGAAGGTGTCGAATTCCTGCTCGATCCGCTCTGGCAGAAGGTGAGCGATCAACTCTACGAGCATGTTGACGGCATCATTTCCATATATCCACAGCCGGAAGCCGCACGACCCGGCTCAAACAGGTAACCGAGACACCATGGCCCGAAAGAAAAAAGCCACGGCAAAGAAGTCCGTAGAAACGATTCGGCACGAAGAAGCCAACCGGGTCAATATCCCGACGGCCGAATACCAGTCGGTGATGTCGGACATCGACAAGACGCCGATTCAGGTCGCCTACGAACGTCGCAATCGCGATCTCGACCCGCAACTAGTCTGGCGCGGCAAGGACCAGCAGAACTGGACCGATCTCATCGTACAGGCCCCGCCGCTCTACATCCAGGAAAAGGTTCACCCCAAGGTCCTGATCGATGACCTGATGCGCCGAAGCGAAAAGGCCAAACCGAAAGAGCCGGACCAGGCCGAGCTGTTTGCCGACTTCAATGGCCTGTCGGAGGAAGCCGACCGCACCGAGTTCTACCAGCACGAAGGCCGCTGGCAGAACCGCATGATCCTGGGCGACTCCCTGCAGGTCATGGCTTCGCTAGCCGAGCGCGAGGGCCTGCGCGGCAAGGTCCAGTGCATCTACATCGATCCACCTTACGGGATCAAGTTCAACTCCAACTTCCAGTGGTCCACCACCAGCCGTGATGTCAAGGACGGTAAGGCCGATCACATCACCCGCGAACCGGAGCAGGTCAAGGCGTTTCGGGATACGTGGCGGGACGGGATTCATTCCTACCTCACCTATCTGCGAGATCGGCTAACCGTAGCGCGAGATTTACTCACAGAATCAGGTTCGGTCTTCGTCCAGATTGGGGATGAGAATGTGCATCGTGTGTGGGCATTGATGGATGAGGTCTTTGGGGAGGACAATTTCTGCAGAGTCATTACTATTCGCAAAACTGCCGGTGATACTACTGGAATCCTAACCTCGCAAGCGGACTATATTTTATGGGCGGCGAAGAATAAGAATTCAGTCAAGTACCGGCCGCTTTTTTTACAGAAGGAGGTCGGTGTAGGCACAGGCGAACAATACAATAAAAAACTGAATCTCGAAGATCGAGCATTCGAAAGATTATCTCCAGAGGAGAAGAGTCGTCCGAACCTAATTCTCGATAATTGGGAAGTTTATCGCACAGCTGATCTCCGACGACAGGGGCATAGCAATACGGCGACTGTAGATTTTGAATTCGATGGAAGCAAATTTCATCCAGGCCAAGCGCGCCAATGGAAAACACCACCGACGGGCCTAAATAGATTGAAAAGGAGTGATCGGCTCGAGCTTGTGGGCAATACACTGGAGTACCGAAGATACTTCGCAGACTGGCAGGTTACTGATCTGACGAATATTTGGCTAGATGCTGGCGGAAGCGGGTTTGGGGATCCCAAAATATATGTAGTACAAACTATTACAAGAGTGATTGAGCGGTGCATCCTCATGACGACAGACCCCAGCGATCTAACGCTAGATCCGACATGTGGATCCGGCACCGCAGCAACAGTTGCCGAGCAATGGGGTCGCCGCTGGATCACCATCGACACCTCGCGCGTGGCATTGGCACTTGCCCGCGCCCGTATCATGGGCGCGCGCTACCCGTTCTATTTGCTCGCCGACTCACCGGAAGGCCAACAGAAAGAAGCTGAAGTCAGCCGCACGGCGCAGTCCACCCAACCGACCGGCAGCCGCATCAGCCACGGTTTCGTCTACCAGCGCGTGCCGCACATCACGCTCAAGTCAATTGCCAACAACTCCGAGATCGACGTCATCTGGGAGCGTTTCGAGGAAGAATTGAAGCCGCTACGCGAGAAGCTGACAAAGGCAATTCCGGGAGACTGGCTGGATTCCTATCGCAAGAAGCAGAAGTACACTGCGGAAGTGCCGCCGGAAATCCAGAAATGGGAGGTCCCGCGCGAGTTGCCCGGGGATTGGCCCAAGGCAGCCAAGGAATTGCACGAGCAGTTCTGGAAACTGCGCATCGAGCTTCAGAGGGAAATCGATGCCTCCATCGCCGCCCACGCCGACAAGGAGTACCTGTACGACAAGCCCTACGAGGACAAGAGTAAGGTCCGCGTCGCCGGTCCATTCACAGTAGAAAGCCTTTCACCACACCGAGTCCTGGGCGTCGACGAGAACGACGAACTGCTCGACCCGCTGGAAGACGGCAAGTCCGAATACAGCGAAGAGCGCGACTTTGTCCAAATGATCCTCGAAAACCTCAAGAGCGCGGGCGTCCAGCAGGCCCACAAGGAGGACCGTATCAGCTTCACCGCGCTCAAACCATGGCCCGGCGACCTGATCTGCGCCGAAGGGCACTACATGGAGGGCGGAGAGGACGGCAGCGAAGAGCGCGCCGCCATCTTCGTCGGCCCCGAATTCGGCACCGTCTCACGGCCCGATCTTGTCACCGCCGCCCGCGAAGCCGCTGACGCCGGGTTCGATGTCCTGATCGCCTGCGCCTTCAACTACGAAGCCCATGCTTCCGAGTTCCACAAACTCGGCCGAATCCCGGTACTCAAAGCTCGTATGAACGCCGACCTGCACATGGCCGACGACCTCAAGAACACCGGCAAGGGCAACCTATTCGTCATCTTCGGCGAGCCCGACATTGACATCCTTGACGCCGAAGACGACCAGATCCAGGTCAAGGTCAACGGCGTCGACGTCTTCCACCCCAGCACCGGCGAAGTCCGCTCCGACGGAGCAGAAGGCATCGCTTGCTGGTTCATCGACACCGACTACAACGAAGAAAGCTTCTTCGTCCGCCAAGCCTACTTCCTCGGCGCAAACGACCCGTACAAGGCCCTGAAGACCACCCTGAAAGCCGAAATCGACCAAGAGGCCTGGGAAACACTACACAGCGACACCTCCCGACCTTTCGCTAAGCCCAATTCCGGCCGCATTGCGGTCAAAGTCATTAACCACCTTGGAGATGAAGTCATGAAAGTGTTCGGAGTGACCTAATATGCTAGCCAAACTTCCAATTGCCAAAGAGTTCGGAAGACGGTTCGCACACGCTGCACATCGTGCGCGGCTCGCGCTCAGAGAAGGCCGAGCCGAACAAGAGCCGGCTGTAACAGATCGCATGATTGCGTCAATTGAAGCCGAGTTCGATACTCCAGAGAGAGATCGATTCTATTGGAGCGCCAAAACCCTGACAGATAGGGGCCGCGGTTCGCAGGAAAGCAAACATGGTGCGGATTTCCTTGGGGTCCTGCGAATAAACATCGATGGGTTCCGCATCGCTAAAGGGTTTTTGGCGCAGGCGAAACTCTCTTCCAGGAATTCAAGTGTTGACCAACGAGCTCTAGCGGACCAGTGCAGGAAGATGTTAAGGCTAAGCCCGGCATCATTCGTATTTGTATATTCCGACGATGACTTCAGAGTCATACCTGCCATTTCGGTGCTAGCTGGATCAGGCAATCTCCAGGACCATTACACCCGAGGTATACAAAGATTTTTTGAAGAGCATATTGAGTGCTTTATCGGTGACTCGAGTATCAGTACAGCCACGCCACTCGGCCTGGAACAACTAGCCAAAAAAGCAGATGTGCGGACAGCTTTCTACGTCACTGTAGCTGACGAACCAAATTTCGAATAGACGCCAACGATGCACTTCAGAATTGCCGATACGTTCACCGACAGTTTGGCTCGGCTGCGAGGCGACGAGCAAAAGGCCGTTAAGACGACGGCATTTGATCTTCAAATGGATCCGGCGAATCCAGGCATGAAGTTTCATAAGCTGGACCGTGCACGCGACCCGAATTTTTGGTCTGTTCGCGCCAGTCGCGATCTAAGGCTCATTGTCCATCGCAGCAATCAGAGTCTTCTTCTTTGCTATGTCGGTCACCATGACGATGCCTATCGATGGGCCGAACGAAGGAGGCTTGAACGCCACCCCAAGACCGGCGCGGCACAATTGGTAGAGGTGCGCGAAACCGTTGAAGAAATTCGAGTCCCGCGCTACGTCGATACTCCTGAGCCTGCGCCGAAACCGAAACAGCCCTTAGCTAATATCGACTCTGATCAACTGCTCAGCTACGGCGTCCCCTCCGAATGGGCAAAAGATCTGCTCCAGGCAGACGAAGATGGCGTGCTGGAACTAGTTTCGCATCTACCGGCCGAAGCAGCTGAGGCAGTCTTGGCATTGGCCAGTGGCGAACGACCACCCGTCCCCCAGCCCGTTTCACCCGATGCTGATCCGTTTGAGCATCCAGATGCCCGGCGACGTTTCCGGTTAGTAGAAGACTCGGAAGAGTTGCGACAGGCGCTGAAATACCCGTGGGAGAAGTGGTCAATATTTCTTCACCCAGCACAGCGTGACCTGGTCGAGCAATCCTTCAGCGGACCAGCCCGCGTGGCCGGTTCTGCAGGCACTGGAAAGACCGTGGTTGCCCTGCATCGTGTTGTACATCTGGCCCGCCAGTATCCGGATGCCCGTATTCTCCTGACGACATTCTCCGATGCGCTGGCCAACATGCTGCGAATCAAACTTCGGCACCTGGCTGGCCACCAGCCGCGCGTGCTGGAGCATATCGAAGTGGCTTCGCTCGATGCCGTGGGAATGCGCCTGTACGCCAGTCAGTTCGGTCCGCCCCGGCAAGCCGATGAAAGCGTCGTGGAAATGATGCTGGCACAGATCTCCGGTCAATTCGCGGGCCATCGATTTTCGCAACGATTCCTGCTGTCGGAATGGCACAACGTGATTGATGCCTGGCAGATTGACTCCTGGGAGGCTTACCGATCATTTGCGCGTCGAGGTCAGAAGACACGGATGGCGGAGACCCACCGCGAATCCATCTGGCCGATCTTCGTTGCACTTCGAGAGATGCTAGCCAAGGACAAGCTGATTACCGCGGCCCAGATGTTCAATGTACTCGCCGAGCAGCTCTCGCAGCGGAACAGCTCACCCTATGACTACGCCGTGATCGATGAAGCGCAGGACTTGAGCGTGGCTCAGTTGCGATTTCTGGCCGCGCTGGGCGGCGATCGACCGGACAGCCTGTTTTTCGCCGGCGACCAAGGGCAGCGTATCTTCCAGGCGCCGTTCTCATGGCAATCGCTCGGCGTCGATATTCGCGGCCGATCGCGGGTGCTCCGCGTCAACTACAGAACCTCGCACCAGATTCGCAGCCAGGCCGACCGCCTGCTGGACCCGGAAGTCAGCGATCTGGATGGCAATATCGAAATCCGAAAGGACACGATGTCGGTCTTCAGCGGCCCTGCGCCCGCGATTCAGGTCTTCGATAGTCCCAATCAGGAAGCAGAAGCCGTCGCCAACTGGTTAAAGAACCAGACCGCGGTCGGAATCGCGCCAGATGAAATAGCGCTGTTTGTGCGATCGTCTACTGAATTGCCTCGAGCCAAGCAGGCCGCGCAGGACGCCAGTCTTGCATACGTCCAACTGGATGAAAGCCTCAAAGGCAAGGACAATCACCTCGTCCTGAGCACCATGCACCTGGCCAAGGGCCTCGAATACCGATCCGTAGCCATCATGGCCTGCGACGACGAAGTCATCCCGTCCCAAGCTCGCATTGAAGAAGCAGGTGACGCAAGCGACCTGGAGGACATCTACAACTCCGAGCGGCATTTGCTCTACGTCGCGTGCACCCGTGCTCGAGAGCAACTGTGGATTTCTGGTGTTGATCCAGTCTCGGAGTTCATCGAGGATCTCAAAGCCAAGTCTTAGGGGTATGTTTGATAAATGACCAGCCGAAGCGATTCTATGATTTCATTATTTATTAGCGCGGTCCTTCTTGGGTCTGTTCTTGGATGGACTATTGGGCAAGGCTCGGTTGTGCTTTCATCAATCGTAGCGACCGAGCAGGCAGCAGTCTGGGCGTCAGCATTAGGGACCATAACCGCAGTTATTGTGGCACTTGGTTTCGGAATTATCACTCATCGGCGAGAAATTCGACGAAACAAAAAGAGCGATCTCGAAAGCCTTAACAGGGCGGCAGCTATTTCGGTTGCATTCGACCATGAACTACACATGGCCATCAACATGGCAGGAGCAGTCCGAAAACAAATAAGTGAGGCAGCAATCAGATCTAACACAGACGAACTCGTTGCCTACGTTAACGAAGGACTAGAAAAGATTAAGATTCCGTTGCTCGAGCAATTTTCTAGGTCGCTATCGGACTTTGATCCAAACGTATCCGCTTCGCTACTTGTGGTTCTTAGTCGGTACTTGCAGATGGTCAATAATGGGCCTGTGCCTTCTGGCGCAGCCGAGCCAGACGAATTCAAAGCAAGGGCTCTTCGTAATATGCATCGATTACTGGATCGTTGGATAGGCGATATTGACAATGCTCGGACGAAAATTCGCCCATATCATCAACGGATTGCGGAAATCCAAACCCCAGCCGTCAATTTGACAGGCATCATCGGTGGGCAGGCTCCCGGCGAGTGACCATTTGGAGCTTCCGATCGTGAACGCGTCCATCCAATGGCTGGACCTGACCGCCGACGACCGCGACAAGGTCCGGCGCGTGCTCGACCTGTTCAACGAGCAGGGCACGGTCGACGAGCTGGGGCTGGGCAGCCTGCGCGATACGCTCTCGAATGCCCTGTTTCCCGGCACTTCGGTGCTGCACACCCGGCTGCGCTACGTGTTGTTCATCCCCTGGATCTATCAGGAACTGGAGTCCTGGGGTGCGGGCTACGACGTGGATCGCCATGCGCGCGAGATGGAGATTCAGCTTATATACGCGCTGGCCGAAAGCGACGATACCGCCGGCGTAATCGGCATCGACGCCGGCGAATCGCTGTCCCGACTGGCCAGCAACGCCTACTGGGCCTTGCTAGTTCACTGGGGTCTTTTCGTGCCCGCACGACCGCAGTCCTGGTATCACCGGAATTTTGACGAACTGCTTGCGCGCCGGTCGAACGTGCCGCGAGCTGACGACCCGGGCGTGACCTGGACGCAGCAGCCGACCTGGCATCCGCGTTTGCCGAAAGCACCGGGCGATTTTCCAGCCAGTGCCGACTTTGAATTGACCGGTGAGGAAGCGGATTTCCTGCTCGGGCGGATTCTCGAGCGCTGCGGCGGCACCGTGCTGTCCTGGCTGGCCCAGGAGGGTTCGACCGAGCTGGCCGACGAGCTTTGGGACGAGCCGGCTATCGCGCATGCCCCGGACGAAATCGTCTCGCTTGTGGATCTGGCTCGCCGGTTCTCGCTGCACGTGCAGGGCGCACCTTTGCTCTACAACCTTCTGCTGGCCGAAATGCGCCATGAAAAGCAGCTGTCGGATGGCGATGCCGACCTGATCGAGCGCTATCGCGGGGAATTGGCCGAATGGGCATCCTGGGAAGCAGAGGAGACGGCGTTCAAGCCGGATCAGCTTTGGGCGCTCGTGATGCGCCAGGGCGTGAGGCTGCGTGATCCGCAGCGGCGATTCATCGAGAATTGGTCGGCCGCAGTGGCCGAGCACGGCCCCTCGGCCGTTGCCGACTCCGACGACTTGCGTCATCTGATTCGCACGCGTGAGCAGCAGCTCAAGGGCAGCCGCGCCCGCGTGATCAACAACGGCCGGTTGTTGGACTGGAGCGGCCGCACCGGCACGGGTCGGATGCAGTTTCGCTGGCCGAACGTCCGGCAGTTGCTGATTGACCTGCACTACGGACTGCTGGCCTGATGCTGGCGCCCGATTCGCGCACGGTCGCCACCGAGATTCTCCGTCCGCCGGCGGGATTTGCGCTTGAGCATGCGGCGATTACCACTTATTCGCTCGATCTCGACGTACTGCTGGCGCTGCCGCTAGCGGTGCTGGCGCAGTCCGACCAGGGCATCGAGGAACTGCTGGCCGATCCGATGCTGACGCTGGAGGCGCTACGCGAAGCAGGGCAACGGCTGGATATCTTCGTCAACGAGACGAGCATTGCGGTGCCGCACACGAACCGCGCGCTGTTCGCGATGCTCGAGGAATGCGTGCATCCGGTACGTGCCCCGAACGGCGGCGCGTTTCATCCCAAGGTGTGGGTGGTCCGCTTTGTAGCCGAATCCGGCGAGTTCATGCTGCGGATTGCAGTCGTGAGCCGGAACCTGACCTACGACCGCTCCTGGGATACCGCGCTGGTCACTGAGGCACAGGCCGGCTCGAAAAAACCTCTGGAAGCCTCCCAAGCGCTCGCCGATCTGCTGCGCGCCCTGCCCGTCATGGCTGTACACGGCCTAGATGATGAAAGTGCCGGGCAACTCCAGAGCATGGCCGAGCAGGCAGAGCGGACGGCGTTTCCGGCACCGGCGCGGTTCAGGAATCCGGTCTATTTCGAGGCGCTCGGACTGGAGGGCGCCCAGGACGAGAAATGGTATCCCTGGGAAATCGGCCAGGATCTATTGGCCATCGCGCCGTTCATCAACCGTACCGGTCTCGATGCGCTCGTGAGCCGCAGCACAGGGCAGCGCACGCTGATCAGCCGGCGCGAGGCGCTGGACGATCTGCCCGAATCGACGCTGGAAGCCTGGAACGAGGTCATGGTGCTGTCCGACGCCGCCATCGAAGAGACTGAAGAAGGCACGGGCAGCTCTGATTTGCACGCGAAGCTGATTGCGCTGGAGCGCGGCCGCCGCGTGACCTGGTATCTCGGGTCGGCGAACTTCACCGCCGCTGCGTACGCGGGGCGCAATGTAGAAGTCATCGCATCGATCAACGGACCGAATGATCCGCGCAAGAAAACCGACGGCTACGGGATTCAGCAGTTCCGGGAGTCCGGCTTCCTGAATCTATGTGAGCCGTATCGACGCCTCGAGCAGGCAGCGGAAGACGAGACTCTCAAGCAGGCGCGCGACCGGCTCGAACATGCCCAGGAGGCGCTTGCGCAGTCCGATCTCGGAATCGAATGCGAGCGCGACGGCGATGAATGGCGCTGGGCGCTCAATGGCCGGATTGAACTGCCCGACGGCGTTTCGGTGGCGTTGTGGCCGGTTTCGGTCCGGGAAGACCAGGCGCAGACGTTTGATCCGCCGGTGTCCTGGCCGCTGCCGATGTCCCGACTGACAGCGTTCGTCGCCTTTCGGCTTCGCGCCGAGGCCGATATCGCCGATATCCGGTTCGTGCTCAAACTGCCGACCTCGGGCATGCCCGAAGGCCGCGTGTCCCGGATTCTCAAGGACCTGATCGATACGCCCGAGCGCTTCCTGCAGTTTCTCCGGGCACTGCTGGGCGGATTGGACGGTATGACGGACTGGGCGACCGGCGAGCCCGGCGGTACCTGGCAGGGCGACTGGGGCGCCGGCTTTGCCGGTGAGACGCTGCTAGAAGATCTCGTACGTGCCGCGGCCCGGGACCCTGAGCGGCTGGCACCCATTCGTCGCCTGATCGAAGACCTGCAGTCGTCCCCCGAGGGCCGCGATATCGTGCCGCCGGGCTTTATGGACATCTGGCGCGTCGTGGATGAGTCGGTAAGCGCGGGAAACCCGGAATGAAGCGCCCGGACGTCGAAGCCATTCTGCGCCCGCTCAAACCATTTCAACGGCGGACAGTGGAGCATGCTTTCACGCAGCTGTTCGAAGCACCTGGCGCATCGGCACGATTCCTGGTCGCAGACGAGGTCGGCCTCGGCAAGACCCTCGTCGCGCGTGGGGTGATTGCCAAGGCCATTGATTACTACTGGGATGACGTTCGCCGCATCGATATCGTCTACATCTGCTCCAACCAGGCCATCGCGCATTCCAACCTGCCCAAGCTTCAGGTAACTACAGACGAAGAGCGTTCGTTCGCGCTCGCGACCCGGCTGACGATGCTGGCGACCGAATTGGCGGGCGAGCCCGGCCAGCCTTCGATGACCGACTCCAAGCTGAATTTCGTCAGCTTCACGCCGGGCACTTCATTCAATTTAGGCCACTCGGGCGGCCAGGCAAAGGAGCGCCGCGTTTTATTTCACCTGCTGGATGGGCTGCTCGAGCCGCGGCTGGGTCTGAAGAACCTGATGCAAGGCGGTGTAACGCGCACTGACTGGTGGCGATCAGTCCTGGACAATGATCCTTTGCCGCTCGAGACCGAAATAAAACTTGGCTCTTCACTGAATCGTGTGGGTAGCGTTCATTTCCGCACCGCCGCCGGGTAGAGATCGAGACCGCCCAAGTGGAAGTAGATTGCTGCCTTGAACC
>MDTG01319479.1_pt1 | contig 22786 bp, 11 predicted proteins | sample 811421 | NCBI WGS metagenome assembly MDTG01 (sample SAMN05326645, study PRJNA326480) | marine metagenome | isolation source: seawater | place: Pacific Ocean: South East | collected 2011
GTCCGCTTCCGTGCCTGTTCCTGATGTGCGAAGAAGTCCATTGCCACGGGGAATCACCTCGGAAGAGACCTGCTCAGGAGAAGTCGACCTTCGGCACCTCGCGCACCGCGTCGTTCTCCACTTCGAACATCTGAGCTGCCTGGAAGTTGAACATGTTCGCGATGATCGAATCCGGAAAGGACTCACGCAGCACGTTGAAGTGCATCACCGAGTCGTTGTAGGCCTGACGTGAGAAGGCGACCTTGTTCTCGGTCGTGGTGAGTTCCTCCTGGACCTGCAGCATGTTCGCACTGGCCTTCAGGTCCGGGTACGCCTCCATGCTGACGTTGAGCTTGCCCAACGCGCCCATCAGCGAACCTTCTGCTCCCATGAGACCCTGCATGGCGGAGGCGTTCGTCGGATCTCCGGCTACCGCCTTGGCCGCCTGGGACGCCTGGTTCCGGGCATCGGTGACGGCTTCGAGCGTTTCACGCTCGTGCTTCATGTAGCCCTTGGCGGTCTCGATCAGATTCGGAATCAGATCGTATCGACGGTTGAGCTGCACATCGATCTGGGCGAATGCGTTCTTCACGCGATTCCGACCGACCACGAGCTTGTTGTAGATGGAGATCGTGAGAAAGATCAGAATCAGGATTACGACGCCGATCACGATCGCAACGATGACCCCGCCACTCAGTGCCAGATTTGCATACATTGAAGGCCCCTTCGTTTGTTTGGGTGAATGGGCATATATTACCAGATGCCTCCAATGCCACTCCGACGGACAAGAGCCTTCCATGCAGCATGAAGACGACGCACCTCCACAGGACCATCAGGTCGACGAACACGCGAAGCGTTCGTTCCTGAAGCGACTGTCGGACCGTCGGGAGAAGGCCAAGGCCGGATTCGTCCACCTGAAGGAGCACCTTGCGCAGGAAAAGGACGAGACGAAGGAGATGCTGGAGATCTACCATCGCGCAGCCGAGGGAAAGGCCACCAGGGAGGAGATCCATCGTGCCAACGAACAGTTCGGTGATCTGCTTCGACTGGCCGGGATGGGCACCTTCTTCACACTGATTCCGGGCAGCACCCTGCTCCTCCCCATTGCGGTCATCGGCGGGAACAAACTCGGAATACGCATTCTGCCGAGCGCGTTCTCGGGTGACGGTCACGAGGATGAGCAGGACGAACCTACGGCTTCGGACGACGAACCTTCATGATCCCGTTCATGGTGGTCCAGTGTCCCGGATAGGTGCAGACGTAGACGTAGTCTCCCGGCTCCTCGGGAGCCGTGAACACCAGTTCCGCGGATGAATGCGGTTCGACCACGGGTATCCAGTGGAGCACCTGACGCATCTTCGGTACGTAGTGCCGCTGCTTGGCCTGTGAGGTCGTGCCGAGCAGCGTCGCTTTGCGTCCGATCTCCCGAAGACTTCCGGGGGTCCCGATGACGAGGTTGTGCGGCTTGTCGTCGGGATTCGTCAGCACGAGACGGACCGGCGATCCGGCATCGACCGTGAACTCCTCGAGGTCGTAGTCCATGCGATATGGAGCGGCGGAGAGTTCGACCACCGGTACGCGCATGGTGGCGAGCCTCGAACCGATCCGCGGATCCCGTTCGCCGATCGCCATCGCGGCGACGAGCACCGGATCACTCTGCTCCTCGATGGGAATGGGGCGAACCGCCGCCTCGATCGTCTCGGCGAGCTCCTCGGACCAGGGGATCGCTCCGCCGTCCGCGAGGGTCTCGATCGCCATCGCCCGGATTCGATGCGTCGGATCGTCGTTGAGCGGGTGTTCCATCATCGAACGGATCGCGGGCTGCCGGGTCCGCTGCCATGCCGTTCCCCGATCGCCGTCGAGAATGGTGATCGTGTAGCCATCGAGACGATTCCAGTACGGATCGTCCTGCCGATTGTGGATGCGAATCGTGTCGATCGGATGCTCTGCGCCGAGATCGACCTCCCACCACGGATCCGTCGCTCCTTCGGCGGTATGCGACTGGGACCCCGAACCGAATGACGGACTCGCGTCGCCGTCGATGGCGAGCTGCGGCAGCCCACCCCAGGCCTCGGAGGACTGGGTCGCGGTTCCCGATGGTGCGATGTTCCGCCCTCTGGATTCCACCACGACCTCCGCCAGCGTCAGGGGGTTCGTGCCCGGAAGATCGATGCGGATGTATCGGCCGCTCACGGCCTCGGCCTCGTTTCGACTTCGCTGCCAGGCCAGCGGATCGACGACCAGGGCTCCGACCGATTCGTTCGCATCGTCCCGCAGTCCTCCCTCGGGAAGCAGTTGGATCGATTCGAGCCAACGAAGCACCGACTGCTCGTCGGAATCACGTCCGGCCGGATCCGATTCGTTGCCGGAGATCATCATGGCCGCCAGCACGGCCCGTCGGGTCGTTTCGAGCCGCGCCTGCTCCATGACGGGCTCGAGTTCGAGCGAGGACAACTCCTCGGTGGTCATCGCCGCCAGCAGCAGGCCGGGCTCGCTCGAATCCCCGGAGGTCCGTTCGTCGTCGCGGCGAACCTCGAGCAGCCATGCTTCGGCCGGCTGCATCGACCGGTCGTCCGCGACGGCGTCGAGCGCGTCCCTGCGGCGGCCGATCGGCGCATCCGAACGTCTCAACATCGATCGTTCCACCGCGGGAAGCGGCTGCATCCGGACCAGTTCGGGAGTCGAGACGGTCACGAGCAGATCGTCGATCGCATCCGAATTCGCATCCGCGTACGGCCACCCGCGCTGCAACGCCTTCGTCCAGTGCGGAGCGAGTTCGATGATTGTCTGGCCGAGCGCATGGTCGATCGCCGCATCGGTCGGATGCTTCGAAGCCTCCAATGCGATCTCCGCGCCATCGAGGTCATCGAGCCACGAAGCCGCCACCACCGCCTCCAGCCGCACTCGCGGCGCCGGATCGACGGCGGCGGCGCGAAGGAGTTCGACCCTGTCGGGAATGCGATCCGCCCACGCGGACAGGACCCGGACCGCGGCGGCCCGTGCCCTCCAGTCATCGCTGGTCAGCACCCGACGGAGCTGCGCCTCGTCGACGACATCGTGATTCTGAAGAACCCAGAGCGACTCCAGCTGGTCGTGCTCGTCGGCATCATCACGCGTACGCCATGCTTCGACCGCCTCAAGCACGTCGTCCGTCGGTCTCGATCGAAGGGCGATACGGGCACGGTCCCGCGTACGCCGCTCGGGATGCCCGAGCACATCCATCAGTTCGGAGGGGGACATCGTCGAGACGTCGACGACGTCCGTCAGGGGAGCGCCTGTCCGTACGATCCGCCAGACGCGACCGTGGTCATGGTCGCGATTCGGATCCCGGAGCGAATGCTGCATGTGCCCGATCAGCGGGTTGTACCAGTCCACGAACCACAACGCACCGTCCGGTCCGACCTGGATGTCGCACGGACGGAACGACGGGTCGTCCGACACGAGCAGGTCCTGCTGGTGTCGGCCGATCACTCCGGATCCTTCGTCGAGCAGATCGTGCTGCCTGATGCCGCGAAGGGTGATGACGTTCGTCAACAGGTAGTCGCCCTGCATCGCTTCACCGAGATGCTCGCTCGAAACGACCTCGCAGCCGCCCGTCGGACGAATCCCCTTGTTGTCGAAGGAGGGCACGCCACGATGCTTGCGGTCGTAGCTCATGCGCGACGCGATGTGAGCGCCGAAGTAGTTCGCGCCGCCGGAAGCGTCGGCCACGTAGTCCTGCCCCCACCCGTCGAACACGTGCCCCCACGGGTTCGCGAACGCATACGAGACATGGACTCTGAGCTTTCCGGTGCGGGGCTCGTATCGGAACACGGCGCCGTCCTTGACACGAGTCGGCCCATGCGGTGTTTCGACCTGTGAATGATGGAAGGTCCCCTCCTGGAAGTAGAGTCCCCCTCCCGGTCCCCATTCGAACGCGCTGATCGCGTGGTGACTGTCCTCGGTGCCGAAGCCATGCAGGACCGTCTCCCGCGCATCCGCCCGGCCGTCGCCGTCGGTATCGCGAAGGAACATCAGATTCGGTTGACTCGCGACGTAGACCCCGCCATCGCCCAGTTCGAATCCGGTGGGCACGTGCAGGTCGTCGGCGAAGACGTCGCACGTGTCCGCCCGGCCGTCCCCATCGAGATCCTCGAGCACCAGCAGCTTGTCGGCGGGTTCGACTCCCGGCAGATACTGCGGGTAGGTCGGTATCGCCAACACCCAGAGTCGACCTCGTTCGTCGAAGGACAGCGCGACCGGATTCGCGAGCTCGGGAAAGTCCTGCTCGCTTGCGAAGCATCGTGCCTCGAACCCCTCCGGAAGGGTGAAGCCGGCAGCCGTGTCGGCGGGATCCCGATAGACGATCTCCGGTCCGGCGTAGTTGGTCTCGATCTCGTCCAGTGGACCGGCGTGCGTATCGTCGATGGGCCGGGGAACGCGTCCGGATGCAAGATCATGGATGCGTCCATCGCGAACCCGGACCATGGCATCGAGCTTCTCCATCTCGGCCGGAAAGTTGACGACGCCGAAGGGATTCCTTCGTCCACCCATCACGTAGTACGAGTTGATCGGACGGTACCGATGGAAGAACTGCACGTTCTTGTCGACGACGGCGGTTCGCAGCGGCTCCAGCGACGCCCAGTCGGCCTCCGGCTGGGATCCGAACAGCGCCTGCATCATGTACGCGGCCGCAAGGCGGTTGCCCGCATCGTTGAGATGGATTCCGTTGATCGTGATCGGTGGAGTCGTCGGGTTCGCGATGCTCGCCCCCGTCGGCGAGTAGAGATCGACGAACCGCGTCCCCTGTTCATGCGCGACGGCCCGGATCGCCTCGGTGTAGTCGGCCAGATCGCGGTTGTGCCGCTGCCCGTCCGGCAGATCGCCTCCCAGTGATTCATGGGCAACGGGCGACACCAGAACGATCTCCGGTTCGTCCCCTCCGGGCTGGAGATCGCGAACCGAGGCGATGAAGTCGCGGAGCGATTCCTTGAACGGATCGATCCCCGAAGGCCCGTCGAACGATTCGTTCATGCCGAAGCAGGCGACGACGATGTCGGCCTTCTGCTCGAGCAGATGCTGCTCCATGGTTCCGAAATCCAGAGGACGTGGCTGGAGCGAAGGCGTATCACCAGGCCAGGCCAGGCTCCGGACAAGAAGGTCGAGATCTGGATTGGCGGCCTGCAGAAGGGTTTCGAAGGTCCCCGCCCGGGAAAGCCGTTCCGCAAAGGCATTCCCGACCAGGACGATGCGGTCACCATTTCCCAGAGGAAGAGGGCCCGAAGGAGCCTGACGAGGTTCGTTGTGGGAATGACCACCCATGGTCGGGGGTCGAGACTGCTCATCCCCACAGGAACCAAGGGGAACTGGCATCAGAAGAATCAGGCCGGTCAGGAGCAGTCTCATTCGATCATGGTAGCAGGCGTACTTTCAGGCTCGGATCGATGAAATCGGCCCTGAAAGCGCCAAGAAAGCCATTTCCTTGACGAAATCAATGAGGGAATCGAGCGATCGGATCGTCTGAGGCCGAGTGCCTGAGGTGGCACCCGATCGTCCATGACCAGCTGCTCTTCAGGTGAATACCCCCCCATTTCACGGCCCTGGGAGGGTTCGGTTCATCACTTTGAGAAATAGCGGATTTCAAGTGTGAGATATCTCCACCTCGAGCAGATGCATGGTGACGCAAGGCGTTGCGGTGTTCACTCTGGACACCTGCAGGAACGCCTGCCCAATCGAGAGATACCCCCCATGAGAGACAACAAGAAAAACAACCTCACGAACGTCTTCGCCTGCATCACCGCCCTCCTCGGCGGTGCCGCAGCCATGGCGAGCTCGAACACGATCCAGACCGGAGCCTGCTGCTACGAGAATGCCGACAATCTGCTCGTCTGCGACGTGCTCACCGAACATGTCTGTACGGACTACAACGGCTACTACTACGGCGACGGAACCGACTGCACCGATCCATTCGTGGAATGCGACCCGATTCAGACCGAGGGAGCATGCTGCGTCCCGCAGGCCGACGGCACGCTGGCGTGCCTCGTTCTCGTCGCATCGGACTGTGCCGGATCCAACGGCTACTACTACGGTGACGGAACGACCTGCTCAGATCCCTTCGTGGAATGCGATCCGCTCAATGCCGACGGAGCATGCTGCGTTCCCCAGGCCGACGGCACGCTGGCCTGCTTCGTTCTCACCGCATCGGACTGCGCCGGATCCAACGGCTACTACTACGGCGACGGAACAACCTGCTCAGATCCCTTCGTGGAATGCGATCCGCTTCCCGAAGAAGGCGCCTGCTGCTTCGACAAGAATGGAACGCTGACCTGCGCCGAGATCACTGATCAGAAATGTCAGGATGTCGGAGGCCTCTGGTACGGACCGGGCGTTCTCTGCACCGATCCTCAGGTCGACTGCGTCCAGCCCGATCCCGAAGGTGCCTGCTGCTACGAGGACGCCGACACCGGACTGCTCGTCTGCAACGAGATGATCCAGGAATGGTGCATCGATCTCGGCGGCATCTGGTACGGACCCGGCACCATCTGCACCGATCCTCAGGTCGAATGCTTCGATCCGATCGAGGACTGCGATCTGCACGCACCCTCCAACTGCGCGGGCCGCCCCCACTACAGCGACCCCGACTTCGCCGATGTCTTCCTCGGTGGACGCGTCGCCGTTGAAACCTCGTCTCCCTCCATTCTCGGTGGTCAGGTCGTCAAGGTCTTCGACATCACCAACATCAACTCCGCTCCGAACGACACCTGGTTCGCCATGAACCGATACAGCGATCCGGACTGGAGCCCCCAGAACCTCGGTAGCATCTTCGGACTGGCCGTCGATGGTGATGGAAACATCTACGTCACCGCCACCAGAAGCTGGAACGCAGACTACGCCGCATTCGGCGGGTGGGGTGCGGTATACCGACTCGACCACATCACGGGTGACATCACCCTCTTCGCCTCGCTTCCCAACCAGGGTTCCTCGCTTGGAAACATCGCCTACGACTGCGATCATGATCAGTTCTTCGTATCGAACATCGAGGACGGACTGGTCTACCGACTCGACGCCAACGGCAACATCCTCGACACCTTCGATCACGGCACCCCCTGGGGCGGCGGTGCAGGACCGGCAGCTCTTGGCGACCGCGTCTGGGCCGTCGAAGTCCACGGTGGTCGCCTCTACTACTCCATCTGGAACGAGGATCGGCTCAACAAGTCGGCCACCAAGGAGAACGAGATCTGGTCCGTCGAGCTCGACGGTCTCGGGCAGCCCATGGGGCTCGAGCGACTCGAAGTGACTGTTCCCGGATACGCCAGCAACAGCGGGCCGGAGTACAGCTCACCGGTCTCGGACATGCGATTCACCATCGAGGGCAGCATGCTCGTCGCGGAACGAAGCATGAACGGATGGGACACCATCTCGGCTCACGACTCGAGGGCTCTGGAGTTCGAATGCATCAACGGCATCTGGACCTGCGACGTCAACCGCTTCAAGGTCGGATTCGGATCCGGTCGCAACTCCTCGGGCGGCATCGACGCCACCCGCGAACTGGTCTTCGCATCGGGTGACGCTCTGCACCTGGGATTCGGCGACAACATCTACGGATGGCAGGCACTGCCCATGCCCGGTGGCGACATCACCAATAGCAAGCTCGTCGACTATCAGGACAACCTGAACAGTCAGGACAAGACGCTCATCGGCGACCTGGCCATCACGGACATCGACTACTGCGTACCCGTGATGTCCAACTACGTCGACTGCGTGATGTCGGCCGGAGGCGGCACCCACCACGAAATGGGATTCTACATGAGCACCGGTCTCCAGACGATCGCCGCACTGGAGTTCACCGCACCTGCTGGAGTCAGTCTTTCACCCTCCTACTTCGCTGGTCCGTTCAATCCGATGACCAGCTACCCGATGAGCACCAGCGTCTTCGGTGCAGCATCAGGACAGCAGTGCTTCGAAGTCACCGTCTACTACCAGAACGGCACCAGCTGCACCTCCGAACTCTGCATCGAGTTCCCGGAATGCGAGGATCCGTGCCCAGGCGATGTCAACGGAGACGGAACCATCGACATCGGTGATCTGCTGAGTGTGATCGCCCAGTGGGGACAGTCATGCACGGGCTGCCCCAACGACATCGACGGAAACGGAACCGTCGGCATCGGAGATCTGCTCGCCATCATCTCCTACTGGGGCGACCCCTGCTGATACGACACAATGATGCTCATGGGGACGAACGCCCCGGTCGATCCTTCGGCCGGGGCGTTCCAATTGCAATGTTCGACTTTTCGATCTTCAGGAAGGGGCCGATGCATCCGACATGCGCACTCGTTCCGCAAGTTCGAACGGAAGTGGCGAAGGTCGCATGATCAGAGACTGCCGATTCCGATGCCGACGAGGAACACCAGCACGCCACCGACGATGATCTGGAACGAGGCGGACAGGAACGGAGTGTCCATGTAGCGGTTGCGGATGAACGCGATCGCGACGAGTTCGAGACCCACCACGATCGTCGCCACGATCATGGCGGTGAGAAAGTGCGGGATCAGGAACGGAAACGTGTGGCCGAGCCCGCCGACCGTGGTCATCAGGCCGCAGGCGAGTCCTCGAAGCTTCGGACTCCCGCGGCCGCTGATCTTTCCATCGTCGGACATCGATTCGGCGAACGCCATGCTGATTCCAGCGCCGATCGAGGCGGCAAGCCCGACGAGAAACGTACTCCACGGATCCTTGGTGGCGATTGCCGCGGCGAAGATCGGAGCCAGGGTCGAGACCGATCCGTCCATGAGTCCCGCGAGCCCGGGCTGCACGATCTGGAGGATGAATCTACGTTCTGGCGTATCGGATACGACGTGATCTTCTTTCCTGGACGGTTCGCTCATTGCACCCGATCATACATCATGCGTGCTCTTCATCGAGTTCGACGAGCTTGATCGAACGCCACTTCCCGGATTCGAATCGCCACGCCATGGCGATGCCCACGACGACGATGTAGATCACGGCGCCGATCCAGGGACCGATCGCACCCCACTGCGGCATCTGCACGGCGAGGAGGTATCCGAGTCCGATGATCAGCGTCCAGCTGCTCACGGCGATGAACACACCGGGCCAGATCACATCGCCGGCTCCGCGCAGCGCTCCGCTGTAGGTGATGCCCAGCGCATCGAGGGCCTGGCAGATCGCCATCACGATCATCAGATTCGTCCCGATGTCGAGAATGTCCCGGAATTGCTCGGGTTCCACGTCGCCTCCGAGGAAGAGTTCGATCATCGGACCTCGGAACACGACGAAGAGGACCGCACAGCAGCTCATGAAGAAGATCGACAGCCCCACGCTCCATCTGGCGTGGGATGCGGCCAGATCGGGTTTGCCGGATCCGATCGCGTTGCCGACGAGCGTGTTCGCGGCGAACGAGATCGCCACCGCCGGCATGAAACTGAGATGCATGTATCCAAGGACGATCCAGCCCGCCGTCATCGAGTTCTCGCCGAAGATTCCCACGAGCACCGTCATGAAGATCGACCAGCAGATGATCTCGTTTCCGGACACGAGCGAGCCGGGCCACCCGAGCCGGATCAGTTCGCGGATCGTCTTGAGGTGCGGACGCCACGAGGTCCGCGAAGCGAACTCGCGGTGACAGCGTGGCCCGAGAAAGACCACGAAGGGGATCATGAGTTCGACGAAGACGCCGACCACCGTGCCGATCGCGGCACCGTGAACGCCGAGCGCCGGCACGCCGGGCACGCCGGGCAGGTTCAGGGCGGGATGTCCTGCATCGCCGAAGATCAACACGTAGTTGAGCGCCACGTTGACGATGTTGCCGATGATGACGGCCACGGTGACGACCTTCGGCCGCATGATCCCGAAGAAGAACTGGTGCACGCTTCGTGCGCAGATCGTGAACAGTCCGCCGAGCAGCAGGATCTGACTGTATTCACTCTCCAGTTCGATCAGACGATCCATGTCGTCGATGGTGTGCCCCGAATGGACCACGTTCTCGAAGAACCAGGGCATGATGGCGGCGAACGGAACGAGCACCACCAGCCAGACCACGATGCTGATGTGCACCCCTCCCCAGAGATAGCGAGCGACCTTCTCGGGCCTGCCGGCTCCCATGTTCTGACTGACGTAGGTGTTGACGACCACCAGCGCGCCCATCAGGAACGCGAGCGGCGTGAACGCCCAGATCCCTCCGTTGCCCTGCGCCGTCAACTCCAGCGGACCGATCTGGCCGACCATCAGCTTGTCGACGAACTGCATCACCGTGTAGCTCGTCATGGTGATGATCGTGGGCCACGCCAGAAACCAGACCTCCAGCAGCGGATGTCGGGAGGCGAGGGGTGATCTTGCTTGGAGAGGGTCCATCGGCGTCAGTCTTTCGGTTCCGCACGCACCGTCATGACGCCGTTCATCATTCGCCAGTGCCCCGGGTACGTGCAGACGAACGGATATCGACCCGGCCGCTCGGGGGCGATGAACAGGAGTTCGCCGACCTCGTCCGGAGCGACCATCGGCATGGCGTGCAGGATCTTCGGTGATTCCGGAACCCAATGACGAGCGCGGGCCTCGGCCGTGTTGCCCATTCCATCGACCGCCCTGCCGATGGCCCGGAGCGATCCGGGCTTGAGAATCAGGAGGTTGTGCGGCTGGGCATCCGGATTGTCGAGGATGATCCGAACGGGCCGACCCGCCACGACGTCGAACCGATCGATGTCGTAGACCATCTTCACGGGTACACCCTTCATCCGGATCGTCTGCAGGACATCGGTCGAATCCGACTCGACTCCGGCATCGTCGAGCGATGCGAGTGCCTGCAGTCGCGTTCCGGTCGGCCGGTCGGTCCCGGTCAGTGGACGAATCGCCTCGACGGCCTCCGACTCCCTCCCGGGCTCCGAGAGGAGTCGGTTCATCGCCGAGCGGATGTCCTCGATCCGGATCGAATCGTCACCCGCTGCGAAGGAATCGATAAGGGACTTCGAATCGTCCCAGCTCGGAATGGGCTGCGTCGTCGCAGCGGCTTCCCGGGGACCGCCGACCGGAAGAACCGGAAGCAGTCCCGGATCCTCACGCATCCGGACTTCGAGCATCCGGCTCGAGTGGGCGGGAGTGGCGGGGTTCGAGGACGGCAGCTTCCAGGACGGATCCTCCGTGGAGCGTCCGAGCTGCCAGGACAACTCGCCGTCGACGAGATCCCAGCCGGCATCGGAAAGATGCATGCCGTCGTGCGTCAAGGATCCGTTCCGACCTGCAATTCGGAGTGGACCGTGCAGATCGATCACATGCGATTCCGTATCCGCCGCCACTTCGAACATGACATCGGCGAATCGTCCTGCGGCGTATGCATGCGCGTCGGAGGATGGTTCGGGAGGAATGGGCGTGAGGAGCACGACTCGGCTTCCGTCCCACCCGTCGATGCGGTTCCGGAGATCGTTCTCGAAGACCCGGAGGTGGTCGGCGCCGCGGATCGAATCGATCATCCCCACGCAGATGAAGACCACATCGGGCCTCGGCATCGCGAGATCGGAAGGAAGGGGAAGTCCGTTCACTTCGACACCGCTTGCGCCGTGATGGTGGAACACGACGTCCGCACCGCCGTCCGATGCATAGAGCTCCTCGAGAATACGGCGTTCGGAGAGTTCCTCGGCGAATCCGTCGCCGAGCACCAGCACATCGCCGCCGTCGGGCAGCAGAACATCCGCCGGCGGGGTCTCGAGGACGCCGAGACACCATGAAATCAGCAGCATGCAGTACGGGAACGGAGGCATCGGAGAAGGATACCCGAGGCGGTGACATCTCCCACTACCTCAGAGTCGAAAGATACTCGACGATGTCCCGGACCTGCCTCGGATCGAGGTGGTCGGTCATCTCCGGCATCGCGGTCACGTCACCGTACCCTTCCGCGATCTCCGCACCGGGATGAATGATCGATTCGAGAAGCTGCCTCCGGTCGAGTCTGGAGGCGACCATCGAGAGCTCTGGGCCGGACACACCGCCATGTCCATCGATGGCATGACAGCGGATGCAGGCCGCTCCCGCGTGATAGAGCACCAGATCACGCCCGCGGGCGACATCGCCACCCTTCCAGGCCGACTCGTACCGATTCTCCTCGTTGTTCGCGAGCAGAAGCATGAACTCCATCGATTCACCTTCGCGAAGTCGTGCCGCCTCCATGACGTCGACATGAAGTTCGACGGGAAGCGCTCCTGTCTGCACCTGGCCGACGAGATCCAGAAGCAGATGATGCGCGGGCTCGAGATCGATCGATCCGATCGCAGTGATCGAATGCTGCCGCTCCTCGATGCTTCCCCCCTCGAGGTCCGCACGAATCTCCTCCAGAGCCTGATTCGGATCGAGTTCCACGAGCAGCTCCAGCGCCGCCCCGCGCAGACGAGGTTCTCCCGAATCGAGCCCCGTGCGGATCGCCTTGATCCCGTCGCGAGGCGAGGACTGAAGATGCCGCATGCAGGCGATGCGCTCCCGCGTGGAGGCGTCCGCATCCTCGAGAATCGCCCAGGTCACCTCGTCGCCCAACGGGATCGAACGGTCCGACGCGAGTTCCCGGGCCGCCGCCGCAAGATCGACGTCTTCGTCTCCAACCAGCCTCGGGAGTGTCCGTTCCAGCACGGCGTTCAGCGCGTCGGAGTCGCGTGCCCCCTCCTCCACCGGACGGAATGCTCCATTGACCCGGTCACGAACCGAGGGTTCGATCCATTCGGAGAGGATTGCGACCGCTTCGTACCGCATGGACGGTGGATTGGCGTCGTACAGCGCCACTTCGGCGACCGCGGCCATGTCCTCGGGCCGACCTCGGCGCAGTGCGGCGTTCAACGATCTTCGAAGAATCGCGATTCGCTCCGGCTCCGGTGCGGGGTTGATGAAGGCGGTCGAGGCGTCGGGCTGGAACATCGCCAGCTGATCGACCAGTCCCGGCATCGCCTCCTCGATCGGAATGTCGTTGATGGCCCGGGCCGCTTCGGCTGCGATCAGTGGATCCGGATCACGAAGAAAGACGCCGACGGCGGGATCGTGCATGCGACGCAGCGCCAGCAGAACCGCCAGACGAACGGCCGGGAACTCGTCGCGAGACAGTTCCAGCAGCGCATCACGGTCGTCGAACCATGTGAGCGCCATGACGCCGGCATGCCGAAGCAGCAGATCCTCGTTGTCGTTCGACCAGATCATCTCCGTCACCGCATCGAGTCCATCGATGTATCCCATGCGTCCGACCGCCATCGTCGCGCGGTAGACGACGCGTGGCTCCGGATCGAAGATCAGATCGACCAGCGCCGCTCCGGCCGACTTCATTCGAGCCTCGCCGAGGATCCGGGCCGTCTGGCCCCGGATCTCGGGATCCGCATCCTGAAGAAGCGGCATGAGCGGATCCAGGATCGCGGTCGGATCGTCGACCGACCTCGCCTGCATTCCAAGAGCCCAGATCGCGTGGATTCTGGCCAGCCGACGCTCGTCGAGCATCGCGACCTGCTGCAGCGATTCGGAGGTCGTCGATCCCCGATCGGCGATCTCGAACTGCGATCGCAGACGGATCCGCTGGTCTTCATGACCCAGCAGCCGAACGAGCGTGGACCGGTCGAGTTCGTCGAATCCTTCGGCGATCACACGTCCCGCCTCGAGGATCGCGGGATCGTCGACATGACGGGGATCGTGCACGGTGAGGATCCTGCCGTTCCCGGCCTGCTCCCAGCCCTCGACCCAGTCGGAGATGTACATCCGTCCGTCGTAGCCGAAGTCCACGTCCGTGCAGAGCACGTTGGAAACGAAGTCGTGCACGTCGTCGACTCGATATCCGGCACCGTCGGGCTGGACGGAGAACGACTTGACCTGGCTGTGCACGGGGGTTCCGCTGAAGTTGCACAGGAAGAAGTGGTCGTCGTATCGGTCGTCGAGACCGAGGCCGGGATAGTGGACGAGTCCGGACGGTCCGTTGCCGACATGCGCAATGGGCGGCAGCGCCCATGCCGGACGATGCTCGTGCCGTGTCTTCCAGATGCCTTCCTGAACCCAGGGGCCGCGGACATTGTCGCCCTCGAGCGTCTGGTACTCCATGCGCCATCCCGTTTCGCCGCCCTCGGCCACATGCACGAGGCGAGCCTTGTCGGCGGCATCGGAATTGTTGTCTCCGGTGAAGAGCACGCCAAAGTCGTCGAATGCGAGCTCCTGCGGATTGCGCAGGCCCGTATGGAACACCTCCAGATTCGAACCGTCCGGTTCGCACCGGAAGACGGCGCCGGAGGTCGGATCCTTGATGCGGACCCCTTCCTGATTGACGACGTTGTAGCCGCGATCGCCGATCGACCAGTAGAGCCTTCCGTCGGGTCCCCACGTCAGACCGTGCATGTCGTGACCACGCAGCGCGATGCGCACTCCGAATCCGCTCAACACGGCTTCGCGCTCTTCGGCGATGCCGTCGCCGTCGACGTCCCGAAGCATCCAGAGATGCGGGATGTTCGTGTAGTAGACCGTTCCCTCGTGTGCGAGCAGACCGGAGCCGGTGCCGTCGAGCGGGTCGTCGTAGCCTCCGGAGTACACCGTCGCGGTGTCGGCGACGCCGTCACCGTCCTCGTCGACGAGCAGACGGATGCGATCCTCGAAGTCCGTGTAGTGCTCCATTCCATTGGGACGCTTGTGCGCCCACTTTCGATACATGGCGAGGCGGTCTTCCACGGACTGCAGCGAGATGTCGTCCAGGTTCCAGTACGGCTGGGAGCGGGTGTCCTCGACACCTCGTTCCTGACGAGCCGTTTCCGCGACGAAGATCCGCCCCTGCTCGTCGATGCAGAAGGCGACCGGATCCACGAGCATCGGGTCCGAGGCCCAGGTCTCGACGACCAGTCCCGGCTCGACGCCAACGACCGTCTCTGCGGCGGTCTGGCCGGCAAACAGGATGAAAAGCAGTGGCAATGACATCGCATGAGGATGGTAGCGTCGATCATCTGCGGATGGACAAGGAACGACCCGGAGCGAACCGATCCCATGCCGACTTCGATCCGTTCGGATGCCATGGCGGAGCCGTGGCGATGCTGTACAGTAGGACCACTCTTTCGGAGCGAATCAGACACGATGGCGACCCTTCCCAATCCCAATCCATCCAAGGAACTGCAACAGGGCCGGTGGTACCGCTGGTTGTTCTGGGGCATCGTCGCACTCTTCTTCCTGTACGAATTCTTCATCCGGGTCACACCGAACGTCATTCTTCCCCAGCTTCAGGAAGACCTCGGAGGCACTCCGGGATCGACCGCGACGGCGATGTCGACCTACCTGTGGATCTACGCACCGATGCAGCTCGTCGTCGGCCTGCTTCTGGACAAGTGGGGTTCGAAGTTCATCGTGTCGACCGCTGCAATGGTCTGCGGCGTGGGGTGCATCATCTTCTCGTACGCACCCGACCTCGTCTCCGCGGGACTCGGCCGCGGACTGATCGGCATGGGGTCAGCGTTCGCCTTCGTGGGTGCGATCTACATCGCGACCGTCTGGTTTCCACCCAAGCAGCTTGGCATGATCGCGGGCATCACCACCGCGGTCGGCATGATCGGAGAGGTCATCGGACAGGTACCGGTGGCGGATCTCGTCAAGGAATACACCTGGCGCGACGTCGTGCTCTGGTCCGGAGTGGTCGGAATCGGAATCGGAATCTTCATGATGGTCGTGATTCCCAGACGTCCGAGCTGGTTCGATGAACGCTTCAAGCACGACTCGACGGCGAAGGAGAGCCCGATCAGGAAACTGGGAATGATCTTCCGGAATCCGCAGATCTGGATCATTGGAAGCCTCAGCGCCATCCTCTATCTGCCGTTGAGCGTGATCGCCGCCCTGTGGGGCACCACTTACCTGGAAAAGACGATGGACATCGGAGTCAAGGATGCCAGCCTGTGCATGAGCGTCCTGGCGATCGGCTGGCTGATCGGATGCCCCCTGTTCGGCAAGACTTCGGACAAGTATCAGAACCGCAAGATTCCACTGCTGATCGGAAGCATCGGCGGCTTCATCACGATGAGCCTCTTTCTGCTGGCAGAGGATATGTCGTTGACCACCATGCTGGTCCTGATGTTCGTGATGGGATTCGTGACGAGCTCGCAGACGCTCGCATTCGCGTTCGCGATCGAGATCAATCCCCGCTCGATGGCGGCAACCGCGGTCTCCGCGTGCAACTTTCTCACCATGCTGGCCGCCGCGGCGCTGCAGAATGCCGTCGGATACATCCTCGATGCGATCTCGAGCCCCGGCAGCGGAACCAAGACCTCGGACTCCAGCGTGCCGTACTCGGACGTCACCGCGTCGGATTTCATGTGGGCCATCGCCGTGATGCCGGCACTCTTCGTGGTCAGCATCTTCCTGTGCCTCCTGCTCAAGGAGACACACGACCAGAGGTCGGAAGACGACGACGGACAGCCCGCCGTGCGATTGCATTGAAACACCCGCGATCCACGCTTCCCTGAATCCCTGATATCCTGGACATAAAAAATGGGCAATGAACGCAAATCGCTTGCAGCAAGCGGTTTACGCTCGATGATTTTGTCGATGACGGCGATGGATCTCAGAAAATGCCTATTTTTAAGCCAAAAAAGGCCCTCGGCAAATCGATGACTGCAGCGAATATGTTGAATACAGGGGAATTTCACCGATACCAGCAACCCAGAGGTACTCAACGTTCATGTTCGCGTGAACATGGACTTCTCTCCAGCCCGCTGCGCTGCGGGTCAATAAACACGGATGTTAAAAGGAGCAGTGTATGAAGGGCCTGACAACGGTTAAATCATGGGCACGCGAGTTCATCGATCTTCTGCTGGTATTCATCGTTCTCGGTGTGCTGGTGCAGATCATCTTCGGTGCCAACGAAACGACGATTCCCTACTTCGGTGAAGTCGTCGCGAACCTGATCGACCTCGTGAAGCAGCTTGGTCAAGCGGGTGTCGTCGGTCTGATCGCCCTCCTGGTGATCATCGGTCTCTACAGCGGTGGCAAGACCACCTCCTGATCGATCCGAATGAAACTGACTATGTGACACCTGCCCGCCTGTGAAGGCGGGCAGGTGTCTTTTTGTCATGAAGCGGAACGGTCAGACGTTCCGATCGACCGGAAGTTCGATGTCGATGCCGGGTCCGGTCAACAGCAGCCGCAGCGTGATCTTGTCCGCATCGATGTGGTGGATGGATGCGAGCGCATCACGGTATCCCTCGAGCTGTCCCCTGTGCGTCTCGAGCACGTCTCCCGCCGTCTCGGAAGTGCACGTGTCGGACTTGTAGTCGACGAGGTCGATCCAGACGACGCGATCGGACTTCATGCCGAGCACGATTCGATCGAAGCGACCACGGGACTCCCCTCCTCCGGTCCGTGCGATGTAGGACGCCTCGTTGCGGACGACGATCGCATCATGATCCCGATCCGCATACGCGCTGTGCGACAATCGGCTGGCGATCGATTCGTGATCGAGGGCATCGATGCCCGCCTGCAGGCCGCTGGCGAGTACGTCTTCGGGGATCGGACGCCCGATGTCCATGGTGATCCTGCGGATCATGTCGTCGATCCGCGTCGCATCGGGTCGGCCGTCCTCGATCCAGTCCACCAGACTCAGAAACTCGTGCATCACGGTTCCCCGAAGCATCGCGAAGTCGGCTCCGGCATCGCCGACGAGCGAATCGATGGTTCCATCCGATGCGTGTTGGGACGGCGCCTTGATGGATGGCCGGCGGGTCGATTGCTCCGAACCGATGACGATCTCCGGACGACGCGGGGGTTCGACGGGTGCGATCTCGTCGTTGGGCTCCACGGATCTGAACCAATCCGCATCGCCCGAAGACCACACCGTGGTGTTCCTTCGTTCGCAATGATCCATCATGGCCTCGTCGAGTCCATCGAAGGCACCGCGAACGAGGCCCTCGTGCGTCATCATGTTCTTCGAGTCGCCCTTCTTCGTCTCCGAGTGGGGACGAAGCACCAGATGCAGCGCATGGCGGGCTCTGGTCATGGCGACATACAGCACGGAGAGTGATTCCTGGATCTGCTGCCGGGACCATGCTCCGTAGCATTCGTCCCGTATCGTCGGCCAGGCGACACGGAGCGGCTTCTTGATCGGAGGGACGACGCGTGAAGGAAGATCGGTCGGATGTTCGCTCCATGAGAAGAAGCCACCCGGATCGTCGACGAGCTTGCGCCCCAACTCGGGTAGAACCACTTCATCGAACTCGAGCCCCTTCGCCTTGTGGATCGTCATCACCTGCACGGACGACGACGCGACGGAACCGCGGGTTGAACGCTCCACCATCCTCACGAAGTCGGCGGGTCGTCCCCCGTCGCGTGCATCCCATGTCTCGCCGAGTTCGACCAGATGTCCCAGACGACGCACGTCGGTGTGGTTGCACGAGGGAAGCAGTCGATCGGCCGCCTCCTGCAGGAAGTTCGCGTATCCGAGCTTCGACAGTCGGCGACGGATGTCGAGCGAAGCCGAACGCGCCGCCGCCGTCCAGTTCGAACGATCGCGACCGGACGGGATCGGATCCAGCTGCAGCAGGGAACCCAGCGGGGTCGTCGCCACATGGAAATACGATCTGAAGTCGCCGGGATGATCGGCAAGATGCAGCATCGACAGCACTGCCCCGACGGCCAGCGAATCCGTCAGGGCGCTGGACCCCTCCTCGCTCGCCTCGACTCCCCGATTGCGAAGCATGGTGACGATCCGCGTGACCGCCTTGTTGCGGCTCGTGAGAATGCCGATCGTCCGACCGGGATCCTCCTTCTGTCGACGAACGACGAGATCGACCGCGGCATCCAGTGCGTGGTTCTGGGTGGGCTCGATGCCGACATCGATGTCGGGAACCACGACTTCGACGTATCCGGGCAGGGTTCTCGCCGCCTGATGCGGTTCGTATCGAGCGGCCCACGCCTCCGCTCCCTCCAGAGCCGTCGCCGGTATCTTGTCGTCGTGAAGCGTCGGATTCCCCCCGATGCCGGCGAACACGGTATCCACCGCATCCAGGACGACCTGGGCGGACCGCCAACTTCGCGTCAACGGAACAGACGGCTCGAGCTGCGCGGCATGGCGACGCTCGAGCAGATCGATCAGCGACGGCGTGCCGCCACGCCATGCGTAGATCGACTGCTTCGGGTCGGCCAGCACGAGGAAGCCGCGATCCTCCTCGGATCCCTGACCACTGAGGATCTCCTCGATGATCGGATGCAGCACATCGAACTGGGCACGGGAAGTGTCCTGGAATTCATCCAGCGCCAGATCGCGCACGGAACCGTCGAGCCTGAACCACAGATGTTCGAGCGTGTTCCGACGAACCAGTCCGGCTTCCGCAAGCCGCTGCGAGATGTCGGCGAACGAGAACAGTCCATGCTGTTCCTGGATGGATCGATAATGCTGTTCGAGCAGTTCCAGCAGGCCCAGTGCCGAGACGAGCTGTCGATCCAGCATCCTGATGGTCTCGAACCGTGCATGCTCCACCAATGGAGCGATGAGTTCGAGCATCTCCTCGTCGACGGATATCCGGTTGAACACGCCATCGCCGAAGCAGGCCTTCTGCACGAAGCTGTCGCAGAGGAAGTCCTCCCACTGCTCGCTCGCCGCCAGACCACGGATCCGGATCCACCCGGTCTTGAACACCTTGTTCTCATGTCCCTGTTTGGTCAAGGGCAGGGAGACATCCTCCATCGCCTCGATCAGCGAGAGACGATCCTCCTCCGGATGCGGTCGACCCCCGTCCAGCGACTCCGTGCTGGACGGCGGTCGCAACCATGACCATGCTGCATACTGATCCTCGAGCAGACGCGTCAGACGGTACTGATCGATCGCCCCGTCCCGACCCCAGACCCGCTTCTCGACGACATCGATGATCGAACGGCTCTTCTTGCCGCGTTGAAGCATCTCCAGCAGCGCACCCACGTTCTTGCCTTCCGGCGAGGCGAGGAGCGTGCTCAGGCTCTGCATGTGCAGCGCGTCCTCCTCGAACTGGGTTGCGACGGTCCAGTGCTCGGGAAGTCCGAGTTCGGAGGAGAAGCAGCTCGCGATGCGATGGAAGAAGCCGTCCAGCGTTCCCACCTGGACCCGGTGGATGGAGCCCGCCACGGCCTTGAGCACGACGGCGAACTCCTCCGAGGTCGGCTCGGGGTCCAGCCGCATGCTGGGCCCGTACCGGGCGCATGCCGCGGGATCGAGCACGCCCCTGGCAAGATGCTCGAGCACGCGATCGAGGATCTCGCCCGCCGCCTTCCTCGTGAACGTCGAGGCGAGGAATCGATCGCATCCGGGATCCCCCTCCGTGCGAAGGCGATCGATCATCCATGCGATGAGGAGGTTGGCCAGGGTGTAGGTCTTCCCCGAGCCTGCCGAAGCGATCACGATGGTGCGGTCGGCGGTCACTCGTCGTCGTCCTCCGTGGAAAGCACGGACGTTCCGCAGATCCGCCGCCAGTCGTCATGGAACGGTGGATCCGATTCGGAAGGTTCGAAGTCGCCGGCCAGTACCCCGTCGATCACGCGGATCGCGGCGGCATCGGCCGAATCGAACTCGTCATCACCCCATGACGCGAACTCGAATCGGATGTCGTCGACGCTTGCGGGAAGACTGATGTACCCGAACGCGCACCGATCGACGTCGTACCCGGCGGCCGAGACCAGTCGTCGGTACAGCGGAAGCTGGAGATTGACCCACTCGGAGTTGCGGCGATGGACGGCGTCGGGTGTCTTTCGTTCATTGCCCGTCTTGTAGTCCAGCACCCGGACCCTGCCGTCGGAATGGACATCGATTCGGTCGATGCGACCCCGGACAAGCATCGATTCCCTGCCGGGAAACGGAACGGGAGGGTGATCGCACGGCTTCCCGGCGCTGCCGCGACCGAAGCTCAACTCGACGCGATCGATCTTCCATCCCTCGGAGGCGACCTCCGCCTGCCGGACCGCGAATCCTCCGAGCCGCCACCGGAGCAGATCGATCTGAAGCTGCACGGCCGGCAGGATCGAACGACCGAACACGGATCGAACCCGGTCATCGAGCGCCGCTTCGAGTCGATCACGGATCGCGTCGACGTCCGTGGTCGGCACGACGGCGGCGGCTTCCTGATGCCCGAACGATTCGAGGACGTCGTGGGCGAGCGAACCGAACGCGAGTGCATTCAGCTCGTCGGGTTCGTCTTCCTGGGTGCGGAGACGAAGAACGTGCTTCAGCATGAAACGATAGGGACAGGACAGGTAGTCGGCGAACGCGGTCACGCTCAGGGTGTTCACCGGCGGCAGTCGCTCCGGCCTCGGACATCGCGACAACGGCGAGGACGGGCCCTCGGCCGATCGGGGCACGGAATCGAATCGCGCCGGATCTCCGGTGAAGGACAGGACGCGTTCCGCGATCAGTTCCGGCGGACCGGTCAGCAGAAGTCGGCTGGGAACCAGCGAATCCCCTTCCGACCCATGCCGCCCCGAGATCACGTGCACGGTCCGGCCACTCGACAGCGTGGCCTGAAGCAGGTGGGCGTCTCTCGCCCATCTCCGGTCGTTGTCGACCAGTCCGATGGCGCGACGAAGTTCGTTGGGAAGGTACGCATCGGAGTTCAGCGACATCGGAAGCAGGCCTTCGTTGCATCCGGCGATCAGCAGCGTGGAGGCGTCGTCGAGATGGCACTCCAGCCACCCGAGCAGTTCGACGGCGGGACCGATCGACCCGTCACGAAGAAATTGGGCGAAGAGTTCGCGACGCAGCATACGAAGGAGCTCGCGGCATCGTGGAGCACCGACGAGCGGAGACAACCGAAGGACCTCGTCGAGCACGCTTCCGATCCGCCGGAGGACCTGTTGATCCTGCTCGTCGAGGTCCGTCGTTGAATGGACGAGATCAAGCAGAACACGCTCCACCTTCGACACGCATTCCCCGATCGAATCACCTTCGGCGCGCAGCGAGTCGAGTCGATCGAGCGCGGGCCTGATCACTCGAGCAAGGTCGATGTGGTCGTTGGGAAGATGAGGCTCCAGTTCCATCGGCAGACACGCCTCTCGATAGCGATCGAACGCATCGAGGAGACCGAAGTCGGGGTCGTCGCCCAGCCGAAGCACCCATCGCTCGAACATCGGTTCACGAAGCAGTGCCGCGAAATCGGATGCGAGCCCCTGCCCGAGAAACCGCTCCAGATCGCCGACGAGACGGGCGATCCTCGTACAGGTCATCGGAATGCCCGCCGGATCGTGCACCGGAACACCCCAGTCGGACAGGACCCGGTGGCAATGGGGAAGCAGGCCCGCATCGGGCAGACCGATCGAGACGTCGTCCGGATCGACCGGACCCAGCGAACCGAGCAGATCGACCAGACAGGCCGCCTGATCCTCCGGGCCGTCGGCGACGTGCTCGATTCCATCGGCCAGTTCGAATCGATGCCGTTTCCAGTGATCCGGTTCGACGCACCCGTGGGAATCGAACGCATCCGCCGATGACCGGTCCGCGTGGATCATGGTGAACACGGAAGTCCCCCGCTCCACGAAGAGATCGAGCAGTCGACGCTGCATCTGGTTCATGTCGGCGCTGATGAGACCGATCGACGGCGGAACGATCATGTCCACCCGTCCATCGATCGCATCACGGAAGCGGGCATCCCGTCCTTCGAGTCCATGTCCGTCAAGCCAGTCGTGCTGCCACTGCTGCAGCAGGGAGAGATCCCGCCATCGCAGCGAATCCGGATTGCCCTGCATCACCTCGTGGTCCAGGACGTCCTGGAAGGACAGCCCGGCTCCCGAGACCTCGGTCGAAATCCCGATGAGGCGTTTCGCCATGGCTTCGATGGATTCGTCGCTGGCATCGACCAGCCGGAACTGCTGACGACCCAAC
>MDTG01245700.1_pt1 | contig 22785 bp, 31 predicted proteins | sample 811421 | NCBI WGS metagenome assembly MDTG01 (sample SAMN05326645, study PRJNA326480) | marine metagenome | isolation source: seawater | place: Pacific Ocean: South East | collected 2011
GCTATTGGTAACGAAACTTCAGCCAGAGAAACAGCAGTAAGTGATCTTGATGACAAGATCACGGCTGTTGAAGGAGGTGCAGGTCTTGAAAGCGATGGCACTTACTTAGCGGATGACACCACCACCTACCTCAAGAATGCAAACTCTTTAAAAAACGCTGACACTCTACTTGATGAGGCGGTCAAAGATGTGAAACAGAAGCTCGACACCGTACGAGACAATTGCGGTCTTGCCCAAAACGGTACTTACACAGCGGATAACACCACCACCTACATCCAGGCTGCAACCACTCTAGCAAATGCTGACACTCTACTTGACCAGGCCTTAGACAGTGCAGTCAGTAATCTCCAGGGAGAAATTGACGCTAATGCTGGCGATATTACTGAAATACAAAATCGTGTGTTTCCTACCCTTGCTTTCTCTTTAGCAGTAGATTTCGAAGGCAATGGAGATTCTTCAGATCCTGATAATACTTATCAGCCCGACCGCAATGAATTCTTGGATCTTTTATTGTCTCTTTTACCAGATACTGAAACGTTTTTAGGAGGCAGTGGAGATCCAGCTGCAAGCTTCCTAGATCAGGGAATTGCTGCTTGGGCATATATCACAAACCGAACCCAGCTTGGTGACACGATCGAGCAATTTCGTGATAATAATAATGGCAATGTACGAGATACGGCCAATTTTGTCTATGGGAATTTAACATTCGGCCCCAATAACGAAACAATTCCAGGAGGTTTGAGAAATTTATTATTGATGATATGTTCTCTTCAGTTTCAGATAAATAAATTGAGAGGCAAAGGAGACGCGCGCGAGGAGCGTCTCGAGTCGCAGGAAGATTTCAGGGCTATCTTCGCCGCCTAAATTATACATATACATATTTATACATATACATATTTATACATAAATATATTAATCTATAATATTACTTTTAGTAACAAACTAATATTATAAATAAAATTTTATTTAACCATGTAAAATATTAAAACTTTTTAATAAGTTTGTAAAATCAATCTCTGTTTCTACGCCTTGACCAGCTGGACCAGTTTTACCTTGAATTCCTCGGTCTCCTTTCTCTCCTTTGTCTCCTTTCTCTCCTTTGTCTCCTTTGTCTCCTTTGTCTCCTTTGTCTCCTTTGTCTCCTTTGTCTCCTTTGTGTCCTTTGTCTCCTTGTAGCCCAGGATATCCTCGTGGTCCTATTTCACCTTTTTTTCCACGTGGTCCTGGTATTCCTTGAAGTCCTTGAAGTCCTGTTTCTCCTTTAGAACCTGTAAATCCTTTAGGTCCAGGTATTCCTTGAATACCAGGAATTCCTTGAACTCCAATTAATCCCTGAGGTCCTTGAAGTCCTTTTTCTCCTCTTTCACCTTCTATTCCCGGAGGCCCAGGCATTCCAGGAGGCCCAGGTATTCCTTGAAGTCCTATTTCTATTTTTTTCTCTGTACATTCTTTAAGACTATTATCTTGACTCTGTAAATTTTTTTTATATTTTAAAGTGTTAATTTTAAATTCTTCCAAAGAATTTGAAGAAACTAATTTTTTATTTTTAGATATATTACATCTAAATTCTTCTAATGATTTAGAGCTATTTAAAGTTATATTTCTAGTAATTTCTTTCATTACTAACTTAATTATAATAAAAGAATATAAAAAAAAACTATAATTAAACCTAATATCACATTAATGAAAGAAATATTTATTTCACATGCATGGAAATTTGATTCTTTAAATAGAAATAATCATATTAGATGTAAAAAAATATGTGATAAACTTAATTTGGATGGTTATAAAACATGGTTTGATCACTACAACATGAATGGAAATATAGATAAATGTATCATGGACGGAATTGATAATTCCAAAGTAGTAATTATATGTTTAACAGAAGAGTATATAAATAAAATAAATAATGGTATTTTATATGATAAAATAAACGATAATTGTTTAAAAGAATGGAATTACACATTATTTAAACAAAAACCAATTATTCCTGTTATAATGGAACCGGCTATGAAAAGAATATGGAATGAAAATGGTATAATACAAATGTATCTAAAAACTCATTTATATATAGATTTAATTACTGATGATTATGAAAATAACGAATATGAACTTCTTAAAAAAACTCTTAGAAAAAATAAAGTTTACAACTTACGAGAAAAATATATACTTAATATCAACGATATGAAATCTTATGATAGTATAATAACTGGTATATTAGATAAAGATATTAAATGTATACATTTTAGAAGAAAAAGAAAAAAGCAAATTAGAACTTTAGTGAGAATATAATTGTAAATTACAAAAAAATATATTTATTAAACTTTATTTTCATAAAATTATATTAATGAATATATTTTTTTTATCAATATGTCCATATACATGTGCTAAAATGCACTGCGATAAACATGTTAGAAAAATGATTATTGAATATGGTCAAATGTTATCTACAGCTCATCATGTTTGTGGTAGATACAAAAATCCAAAATTGTATAAAATTTCATTTAAAAATAACCCATGTACTGTATGGGCTAGAACAAGTTCTACAAATTATTTATGGCTTTACATCTTGTTCAAGGAATTATGTAAAGAATTTGAATATAGATTTGGAAAAAAACATGCGTCACAAAAACAACTTGAAGGTTGCTTATCTTTTATACCTTTAGGTATACCAAATGGAAATATGACTAAGATACATCAAGCTATGCCAGAATATTGTAAACATAAAAATCCAATAAAAGCGTATCACAATTATTACAACGGCGAAAAAACTTATTTTGCAACTTGGACCTCACGAGAAATACCTCATTGGTATAAACCAATTACATGTAAGAAATAATGTAACTAGATAAATATGCTACATCCATAGTATAATCTAAAACTTCGTCTTGTAAAAGATATAGTAGAGTTTTAATTTTAGGAAAGTCTGTTTTATTTACAACAAATGTTTTGTCTATTATAATTTTATATTTATTTTTAAGTTTAACAATTTCTAATTCTATATCTTTTTGTATTTCTGTTTGTATTTCTTTTACATTTGTTTTTAATCTTTTAATAGCATAGAATATATTAAGATATAATTCTACTAATATTTTGTTGCATCTCGTTGATTTTATTTTTCCGCATCTCATTTCTAATTGTTGTCTTAGAACATTAGCTAATTTGTCAACATCTTTAGAAGATTTCATAAGACTTTTATAAAAATTTAAACTAAAATGAGAACCAAACCTAGAAAGAAAGCCTTGACCAGTTCCTGGAGCTGGCGATGGCGGAGGAAATCCTGTTTGAGCATAGGGACTTGGTCCCCTTATTTGTGCAGGAAATAGAAGAGTAGAACATACCGTATTATAATAATTTATAATCCAATTTTGCCATTTTGGGGGGATTTTTGGAGTTTCACCTTGAACTAGATAATTTTTGAGCTCCCCAGTTGCCCACCACTGTGGTGGACCATTTGGCGCCCAATTAGGAATTCCATAATGTATAGAATGATCTTCCCCTCCTGGGACCCCGTCATTTTTTCTAAGAGTAACATGTGTTCCACCTATCGATTTAATGTATGAACAATGAATAGTCCAATTTACATCTCCTGGAAATTGTATTTCATCGGAATAAGCATTGCCGTTTTGACTAACTCTCCATTGATTTCCAAACTTTGTGACGCGTTTCATAGGACTTCTTTTCTTTTTAGCACATCTTGATTTAATTTGAGCTTTTGTTAGATCTTGAACTAATTTTGGAGTCTTAGAATCTACTTTTTTACTAGGTCTACAATAAGCAATCTTTTCTTTTGTTTTGCGACCACACGACTTTCTTTTTGGCCAAGCACATGCATCAACCCATTTCTCTTTATACCATCTTCCTAGATTTGTTTTACCTTTTCCTCCACGGTATTTACCTCCCTTAGATTTGTATTCTCTTACAAGTCTTCCGGAATCATAAGCACCCCATCTGCGTCCCTTAATTGATCTTTTAATTTTAGACTTAATGGATGCATATAATTTCTTATTAACTACATTGTCCGGTATCTTAGAGCCCCCTGTTTTATTTTTCTTACCAAAAGCATTTCCAGTAGCATATTCTTCTTGGAGCCAATAAAGAGCTCGAGTATACCACCCTGGGTGGTCAAAATCTACGAAATGTCCTATTTTACCTAAAAGTACTTCTACGTTATCCTCAGACGCCGTTATATTTGCAGCTATTTGACCTTCATATACATTGAAGTCTGGGTTCATATCTACAAATTCAACAACAACATGCTCTAAACATAAATACCAGAAATCATCATCAGCAAAATCTTTAGCTGTTAATATATCAGCGGCGTAGTAAAGCCACTGAGCCGTCTTTTTACTACCGGGATTTAAAATAAGCCAAGGTTCTCCGTATACAGACGTCATTTGTTCAGTCGCATACTCGGGACTTTCATATTCCGCGTTCATTCGCCAAAGAAGTTGTTTAAGAAATTTTTTAGTCATCATATTAGCCGGTATTTTTCGAACATTTCTACCTCTCTGTATTCTTTGAATATCAGAAGATGATACATCTCTTTGAATTAAATTTTGAATATCGCCTGGTAAAACATTCAACGAAGTATCTTCGAATGGAATTATTGCCCCGAACGATAACTTTTTACTTCCAGAAATACTAGTTGGAAATTTACCTGTTCGATTGTAAACATTAAGTCTACGTTTATAATCAGCAAGACTGGCCTTTAGACTTGGTTTATTCCAAAGAATATACATAGACAAATATCCAGGTTTCATTGGATCGCCTGTTTTAAGGTCTTTCTTGTGGCGAGAAATGTATCTTTCTCTTCTTTCGCGATCTTTATGGATTGTGAAATCTGACATTCCTTGAGCTCCAAACTTCCGTGTGTATTTTTTACCATTTTTTTCAAATATTATTACGTACTTTTTTTTACCAGATTTAAGTTTTTTAAATTCTATTACTTTAATCATTTAATATATTACAATATTTTTAAAAAATCTTATTAATTATATTGTAATATAATGAATTAAACTATATGAGTGTAAATATTAAGATACAATTATTAATTAATTCGTTTCTTTTTAACTTCTGGTTCTTTATAGATTATAACAGGTTTTTCTCCAGATTCGTTTAATTCTTGTTTAAAATGCCATTGATAAATTCTAAATACACTTCCCGCTAGTTTGTATTCTTCCATTAAATATTAATTTAACATTAACTATTTTTTTAAATTAATTTAAGCGCCTGGAACAACTTCCTGAATAAAAGACCAGTATAAAACTACTGCTACAACAGATAAAACTAAAGAATAAACTTCAGGAACTTTCTGCGACTGTAAATAAGTAGCAGTTATAGTTATAAACAAAGTTTTAATAATATCAGCTACCATTGGATCATGGGCACCTGGAAATGAATGTGGCATATTTTTTAATTATTAAAAAATATTTTTTTTTAATAAATTATTTCAAATTAATTATAGTCTTTAATTTTATTAAAATTTAAGTATTTAAATATATTTTCTTTATCACTATCTATTTTTTTAAAATAATCTAAGTAAGTTTTCATATCTGGAATTTTTCCTTCTAGTGATGTTATAGCAGATAATTCAGCGGATGCTAAATATACATTAGCATCTTTACCAAGTCTGTTAGGGAAATTTCTAGTTGATGTAGATAATACAGTTGATTTGTCATTTACTCTAGCTTGATTACCCATACATAAAGAACAACCTGGAACTTCTGTTCTAACCCCTGATTTTTTATAAATATCGTAATAACCTTCTTTTTTAAGTTGTAATTCATCCATTTTTGTAGGCGGAGCCATCCAAAGTTTGGAAATTGTTTCTTTATTATTTAATAGTTTACCGGCTGCCCTAAAATGTCCTATATTTGTCATACAACTTCCTATAAATACTTCATCTATTTTTTCCCCAGATACATCTGATAGTAAAACTGTTTTATCTGGGTCATTTGGAGCACATAATATAGGTTCTTTAATTTCATCTAAATTTATTTCTATTATTGCTTTATATTCAGCATTATCATCTGCTTCTAATAATTCAGGATTTTCTATCCAATCATTCATTTTTTTAATTCTTCTTTCAATTGTTTTCTTATCATTATACCCTTCTTTAATCATCCAATTTAAAAGAGAAATATTAGATTGTAAATATTCTATGATTGGTTCTTTATTTAATTTTATTGTACAGCCTGCCGCGGATCTTTCAGCACTTGCGTCAGAAAGTTCAAATGCTTGTTCGCATGTTAAATTTGGTAAACCTTCTATTTCTAAAATATTACCGCTAAATATATTCTTCTTATTTTTTTTATCTAAAGTTAATAAATTATTCTTTTCTGCATAATAAGGAATGCTATGAACTAAATCTCTAAGAGTAATTCCTGGTTGCATAGTTCCTTTAAATTTAACTAATACAGATTCGGGCATATCTAAAGGCATTACTCCTGTTGCAGATGCAAATGCCACTAAACCAGATCCCGCAGGAAAAGATATTCCTATTGGAAATCTAGTATGAGAATCTCCGCCTGTTCCAACAGTATCTGGAAGCAACATACGATTTAACCAACTATGAATAATACCGTCTTTTGGTCTTAAAGATACTCCTCCTCTATCGTGCATAAAATCAGGAAGAGTATTATGAGTAATAATATCTATATCTTTAGGATAAGCAGCCGTGTGACAAAAAGATTGCATAACTAAATCAGCCGAAAACCCTAAACAAGCTAAATCTTTTAATTCATCGCGGGTCATGGGTCCAGTTGTATCCTGTGATCCAACTGTTGTAACCTTTGGTTCGCAATAATTACCTGGATGTACTCCTTCTACTCCACACGCATTTCCGACTATTTTCTGTGCTAGGGTAAAACCTTTATTATTAGTTTTTATTACTTTCTTTTTAACAAAAAAATTACTTGAACTCATATTCAAACTTTCTCTAGATTTTTCTGTTAATGCTTTACCAATTATCATGTTTATTCTTCCACCTGCTCTAACACTGTCTAAAATAGTTGGACATTTTAGTTTCCATTCGCATATTACTTCATTTGTATTTTTATCTATTGTTCTTCCATTTTCTATATCTAAAATAATTTCTTGACCCATTTTAATATCATTAACTGGCATTTCAATTGGTAAAGCACCAGAGTCCTCCATAGTATTAAAAAATATAGGAGCAATTTTATCACCAAAACAAAAACCTCCTTGTCTTTTATTAGGTACAAAGGGTATATCTTTTCCAAAATGCCAAAGTATACTATTAGTTGCACTTTTTCTACTAGATCCTGTTCCTACAACATCTCCTACAAAAGCAATAGGATTACCTTTTTGTTTCAACCATTCTATGGTTTCAATTGGTCCTTTTTCATAAGGTACATCAGGTATAATTCCTTCTCTTGGACATTTTAACATGCTTAAAGAGTGAAGAGGTATATCAGGTCTAGAAAATGCATCTTGCGCAGGAGATAGATCGTCTGTGTTTATTTCTCCGTTTACTTTGAAACAAGTTAACTCTATATTTTTTGGTAATTTGTCCCTATTAAAAAACCATTCTGCTTTTGCCCAAGATTCAATAACTTCTTTAGCAAATGGATTTCCTTTATTCATTTTTTCTTCTATTGAATTAAAATAGTCAAATATTAGTATATTATTTTTAAGATTTTCTGCTGCAAACATTGCGTGTGAAGAATCTAGTAACTTAACTAATGCCTCTATAGAATATCCCCCTTGCATAGTACCTAGTATATCAATTGCATCTAATATAGAAATAAAACTGTTTTTATTTCTAGATTCTGCTATGTCTAATAAAAAATTTGCTTTCATTTTAGAAGTAGAATCTACTCCCGGGACAATTTTATTTTTAAGTAGATCGAGTAATTCAGACTGTTTATAAAATAAATATTCATTATCTATTTTAGATGCATGGTTAATTTGATTTATAAGTTCCTTTGTTTCTTCTAGGTTTAAAGGAAGTGAAGGAATACCTAGTTTATTTCTATTAATTCTACTTCTTTTTAATTTTGAAAGTAAATTTATAACATTTGACCTCATTTAGTTATTTAAAATAATTATTTTTAAATTATTTTAAAGAAATAAATTCATTATTATATAATGATTTCCAAAGCATTTAAAAAACAAAGAATAGTTATAATTGGAAGTGGTTGGGCAGGAAGTGCAGTGACGAAATTAATAGATTGTAAAAATAAATATAATATCACGGTGGTAAGTAATAGAAATCATATGGTTTTTACACCATTATTAGCATCTAGTTGTGTAGGCACGGTTCACTCTTTAAGCGCGATTGAGAGTATTAGACATATTCAGCCTAATTTAAGAGATCCAGATAATCATTTTTATCTTGGTAATGTAAATTATATTGATAAAAATAATAAAAAAATTATCTGTAAAACAAAAACTGATAAAAAATTTGAAGTAGATTATGATAAATTAATTATAACAATCGGAGGAAAACCTTCTACATTTAATATAGAAGGAGTCCATGACTATGTTCATTTTCTTAAAAATTTAAAAGACGCAGATAAAATTAGAAATCATATTTTAGAAAATATATGTTTATCAGGTATACCAGGGACTAATATAGAAGAAAAAAATAAATTGTTAAATTTTGTAGTTGTTGGCGGAGGCCCAACTGGTGTAGAATTTGCAAGTGAATTATCTAATTTTATAAATGAGGACATGTATAAATATAACCCAAATGCAAAAAATATCGCGAAAATAACATTAATAGAAGGTAATGAAATTTTAGGAAATTTTGATTCAAGTCTTAAAGATTATGCAAAAATAAAACTTATGAACGGGGGAGTAAATATTAAAAAGGCAAATGTTTCTAAAATAGAAAAAAATAAAATTTATCTATCAGATGGTTCAATAATTGAATATGGTATGTGTATATGGTCTACAGGAGTAGAACCCCATGATTTAGTTAATAATTTTGATTGTATTAAATCTAATAATGGGAAAATTAAAGTAAATGAGAGTCTTAATATTTATAATTTAGACGGAACTGTCAATTGTGACATATATAGTTTGGGAGATTGTTCTGAAATAGAAAATAATCCATTACCTCCTTTAGCACAAGTAGCGGAACAACAGGGAATTTTTCTTGCAAACAATTTAAATAATGATATTAAAAATAAATTTGTTTATAATCACAGGGGTTCTATGGTCACACTTACAACAGGATCTGCGGTGTTAGATTCTAAATTTAAAATTAAAGGAATAACTTCTTGGTTACTATGGAGGTCTGTTTATTTTACTAAACTAATAACAATTAAAAATAAACTAAATATAGTTTCGCAATGGTTTGGTTCCTGGTTTAAAGGTCGTGAAATTAGCTTTTAATAATATAATTAATTTAAAAATATATATATTTAAATTAAATATGAGTAATGCACCTGAAGGAGCAAAGATATTTAAAGCAAAGTGTTCGACGTGTCATACTATAGAATATGGGGGGCCTAATAAACAAGGTCCTAATTTATGGGGTATTTTAGATAGAAAAGCTGGTAAAGCAATTGGATTTAAATATACTCAAGCAAATTTAAATTCAGGTATAACATGGACAGAAGAAGCTCTTGTAGAATATCTTAAAAATCCAAAAAAATACATCAAAGGGACAAATATGGCTTTTCCTGGATTTAAAAAAGAAATAGATGCTAAAAATGTAGTAGAATTCCTTAAATATTTTAAATAATATTTTGATTATATAGTCATTGTTAATAATTTAGTACCTAATACCGTAGATATTAAAACGACTACGAAAATTATTAATGAGCTAGTAAACAAAACCTGACCATGATGAACAATCATGTGCATTATTTGACTAAAAAAGTCTAGTTCAGCTGCGCCATCTGGAGGTTTAATTTGATCAGCTGTCGCAAATGGTGTTAAAACAATAGCAAGAACTATATTTAATATAACGCCAACTAAAGAGCTATATAAAGCAAGTTTATTCATTTATATATTTAAAAATATTTTAAATATTTTTAAAATTAAAACTTGTCCCGCAACCACATTTAGAATCTATATTTTCATTTTTAAAATCAAATCTAGAACCCATTATATCTGAAATATAATCTATTTTAGTTCCAGATATATAGACTAAGGATTTTTTACATAAATATAATTTATAATTTTCAATATTTATTATTTCTGCATTTACTGTTTTGATTTTATCGTTGAAAGTTTTAAATTTATAAGAAAATCCATTACATCCTCCCCCTTTTATATATAAAAAAATAGCATTACAATCTTTTTTATTTTTAATTATATTCATAATTTGTATTTTAGCATTATTAGTTAATTTTATCATTTGATAAATAAATATAAATTTAATGTTTAAATATATTAAATGTTATTTGATGAATGTATAATATCTAAATATGGTAAAACGTGTATATCTAATATTAGATTACCTATAAATAATATAATGATATATTTAATGTTTAGAACAGTTGAAAATATAATTAAAAAATATATACATATATTTACTTTTGAATTTCTAAGTAAAGATATAGATATAGATATAGATTATATAGCGTTTACCTAAAATTTAAATTTCCAGATGTCAATATGATTTTTAATAAACGTATATTTTTTAAAACCATATTTATACATTGTTTCATCTATATTTTCTAGATATTCTTTAATATAAGGTTCTCCACTTAACATTAAATCACTTGGTTTATAATTTGTAGAAATATCAACTATTGTAATTTCTTTTTTTGCAATTCTAATAGAATTTCTAATTACATTTTTATGCCCTTGCGTTGGCATTTCATGAAAAGCAAACATACAAGAAACTGTATCAAATTCATTTTCTTTACCAAATTTTTCTGCATTACCGAATCTATAATCACTACCTGGATTAAATACATTACCAAAACGCAACATTTCTAAAGATGTATCTACTCCTACATGTCCAGGTTTTGTTGAAAATCCAGTACCACAACAAAGATCTACTACATCTCCTTCGAATGTTTCATAAATTTCTTTTCTTACGTTTCGCCCTGAATACGCTTTATTATCTATTAATTTAGTTATGAATGGACTAGAAATAGCATGAATATTTCCTAGATTGCCTGTATTTCCCATGTTATGAATTTGACTATTATACCAATAAGGAAGTTTAGAAAATCCTAAAATTACAATCAATGTATTGAACATTCACACTATTTATATAGTTGAAATATTTATTTAAATAAATTTATTTAAATTTTTAGGACATAAATAAGATTCTTTGCAAATTTTTCTTGTATTTCCTAATTCATTTGCTGTATGATCTATACCTTCATTTAATTGTTTTTTTCTATCTTTTTCATTTTTAGATAGTTTAAGTTTATTCATATAATTTAAAAATATTTTATTAGCACAATATGTTCTAATGTCTTTACATGTTACATTATTTTGTACTTTTTCTTTTAAATAATTATTTAAATCGTTTGAGTAAACTGTAGAACCGTTATCAAAGTAAAATAAATTAGGTCCTTTTAATTTATTAACTCTTTTAATAAATTCTATACTTACTGGATTTGTTATGTATTTTATATGATTAATTCCTTTTTTACCTACAAATTCTAGCTTATTTCCTTTTAGATGTTTTTTAAGTAATGTAGTTATTCCATAACTTCCGTTTTCTTTTTTATAAGATTCGTTACCTACGCGTATATTTAAATCCTCCATTAATTTTATTATATTTGCGATTATACAATTTCTAGATAAATCTTTTTTAAGTATGTCATTTTTAATTACACGAGAATATTTAGAATAATCAAATTTGTCTAATTTTTTAAATTTATTTGCTTTTGACTTTTCTACAAATTCTTTATTGTATATGTATTGTTTGCGTCCTTTAGAATCTATACCCGTTGCTTGGATATTACTATTTGGATTTTTATCTATTTTAACATCTTTCCAAACCGGAGGAATTTTTAATTTATTTATCCTTTCTAAGTCGTTTGGTTTATGATTTTTATAAACAAAACCATCTTTAGTTCTATGTCTATATATATAAGACATTATAATATAATTATATATTATATTAAATAAATTTAAACACTTAAAATATAATAAATTATTATGAAATATGTAACTATTTTAGTATTATTCTTATCTTATTTAATGTATCCAAAAAATATTAAAACAGAAAATTGTATCGGCGTAGGTCCAGGCGGATTTTCTGGGTTTTGGTATACATATTCAAAATTGAAAGATTTAAATTATAACGGTAGTTTTTATTGCGCGTCATCTGGTTGTATGTCATTAATATTAAAAGATGTTAATTTCATAAAAGTTTATAGTTCTGCTAGGAATATTAAACAATCGAATAAAACACTTGCGTATATGTCTAAAGATTTTATAGAATTTTCTTTAGACAATATAAATTATGTACCTGACATTAATATATTTACAATGAATGAATATGGAACTTGTTTTATAAATAAACCAAATTCAAAACAACATCTTAAATCATTGTTAATTACAACTACTAATATACCCTTTATATTTGGTAATCATCTTAGATACTATGACGGAGGATTATGTTACTATTGGTATAATCCTTGTATTTATAGTATAAATCTACCTTTAACTTTTAAATTTATTAGTAATGTATTAAATTATAATATGAAATTAAAAGATGTTTTGTTTTTCTATACATATTCAAATTAATTTAAAAACAAATTTTATTAATAAATAATGTGGGATATACTTTTACTAGATAATTCTTCTTCTATGTTACCAAATACAACTTTAGTTGAAAAAGGATATAATAATTTAGTTGAAGAACAAATAAATCAAGGTTCTACAAATAAATTTACAGTGATTACATTCAATGAAGAAGTAGAAATTATAAAAGATGAAAAATTTCCAAACGTTTCAAAAATGGAAAAAGGCGAATATACTACAAAGAAATGTACAGCACTTTTAGATGCGGTAGGTTATTCTTATGAGTTGATATTAAATAACCCAGAATATGATATTATAACACTTACTATTATCACAGATGGGTTAGAAAATTCCAGTAAAATATACACTGTTGAAAAATTAAATGAAAAAAAAGAATCAATAGACAAACATCACAATCTTAAAATTGTTTTTATAGGTGCTGATATTAGTTGCATTAAAGGAAATTCTATTAAGAATCAAATGAATCAATCAATAGATTGCTCGGGAGACATATTGTATGCCATGAGAGAAGCTTCTAGAACAATGTCTTCCCAGAGAGAAAATACAGAATATATATCAGATGGTATTGTTACTAACGAAGAACTAAATATTGAACAAAATATAGAAAATAAACCTATATTAAAAAGACAGCTAACTTCAGTAGAGCCTCCTATTTTAACTCGTTGTGAAAAACTTTGTAAATTAAATTAAATTAAATTAAATTAATTTAATCGTTTGTCATATCAGATAAAATTTCATATGTGTTGTTTCTACTTATAGAAACAACTATTTCATTGTTATCTCTTATAAGTTTTATTATCTTCTTTTCTCTTTTTTTATCTTTCTTTCTTTTCATTTTTCTATTTCTTTCTTCTAAGACTAAAATCTCAAAATCAACATCATTGTATTCATTTTCTTGTTCATCATATGAATCTAATTCTTTTTCTTCATTAATTATATTTCTACAAAAAGGACATTCATTTTTATATAATTTATTGTAACAATTCTGACACAAAAAATGAATACATGGCATGAAATTTATAGAATCTATATATATCTTTTCTAGACATACGCCGCATTCCAAATAAAGATTATCGTCAGAATTCATTTAATAGTAATAATCATTTTATTTTTTTTTTTGAATAAATGATTAACATTTCCATTTTTTATTACAGTTTGTACAGGTAACGTATGTAGTCATAGGTTCATCTGCGCTTCTTGTTTGCATTTGATAATAAACAGTTTTTTTACTTTTACAAGCATTACATGTAAAAATTCCGTCTGCTACCTCTTCTTTAGAAGAGGATATATGTTTATTCATATTATTAATTTTAATTGAAGCCCAGTATTCAGGGTCCATTTGTTCATGGGACAGATTAACAATATCATAATATTCATATTTCCCATTTAATATATTATTTTTAAATTCATTAGAATTTGGAGTGTAAGAAATATTAGCTAGTATTTTTCGAGCATTTTTAGAATAACACTGTGTAAATTCTTTTGTAGACCATTTTAATGGTAAATTATTATTCTTACATATATCTATAGCTTTATTAAACACGCCCTTTTCGATATTAAGAAGATTTGGATTATCTTTTTCTAGATCTAAAAATTGAGATAACTTATTGATAAATGTTTCTCTTCTGTAAGACATTATCAGTTAAATAGTTATTTAATAATAATTTTAAGTATTATTTTTTTTTGCAAAATTTATGTCATTAAGAAAAAAAAATAATATTTATATTTATTAAATGTCAGAGACTATAAATGAAGAAAAAGATATTAATCCAAAAATGTTTAGAAATTATAATATAAGAACATTTGTTCCCATTATACTAGCTGTTTTACTATTAATAGTGTTATTACATTTTTTATATAATTATAATCCTAATACATCCGTTTCTTATACTACAGCTGCTCCATTATCTTTTGGTTCGCGCCCACCTAATGTATCTGACTTATTTAATAATCTTTGTGAATAATTTTACGAAAAAATATTTTACTTAAAAAAATAGTTTAATATTAAATTAATACTGAAATGATTAGGCGACTGTTTCTGAACGAGGCTTATCATCAGGCCCTTAAGTCCGATATGAATTTTACTCATGGTGCAGTTGTAGTTTATCGTGGAAAGATAATTGGAAAAGGTTTTAACAGTTATTGTAATGATAAAGATAATCGTTCAATTCACGCAGAAGTTAGTGCTATCAATTCTGCACTAGATAAAATTGATAAATGTCAACTTTGTCATTGTGAATTAGTTATCATTAGAGTAACTAAAGCTGGAAATTTTGGAAATTCTTTTCCATGTATTAATTGTCAAAAGGTTATTAATAATTATAATCTTAAAAAAGTTTACTATTCTCAGTAAATAAAAATTATTACTCATTACTTAATTTAAAACTGTCATTTTGTCTAACACTGTCTGTCATAAGACCATTGGCTCTATTTAATTCTTTTATAGTTTTGGCGTTATTAGCTACATCGATATTTAATTTTAGTTCTAACGCTTCGCATCTAGTTCTAAGTTTATCCATTTCTCTTAATATAGTTTCGACTGTTTGTACGTCAGATTGAAAAGACATTTCTTTTTTATCTTTTTTAACATTATAAATTAAAACTACAGCAACTATAGCTACACCCAATAGAACATAAAGTGTCTCATTAGATAATTCCATCTTATTTACAATAATTAAAACATTTTTTTTTAAATTATTAAACAATTAAATATTTATGATGTTTACGCTGATTCTGCACTTGCTATTAAATATGCTTGTCTAAAATGTTCTCTGTCATTCAAATCATTTATTCTATTTCTTAAATGTGTATAATTATTTGTTATAGAATTATTTAATATTGGCATTTTATTTTCTAACATAGTTAATCTATTATTAAGTTCGTTAATTTCATCTACTACTTTTTTCATACCTGAACTAAAATTTTCTGTTTTTAAACCATCTTCTTTTTTATCTTTATTGTAATATAAGATAAAATATAAAGCTGCAACAGATAATAATATCGATATTATTATAATTAAATTATTTGTTTCTAACATTATTAATAATAACAAAAGGTTTTTTTTTTATAGTTTAATATTTACGTAAAATTAAAATTTAATTTAATATGTGTATATTGTTAAGAATGAATAAAACTATTTTATACATATATATAAGTTTCTTAATTATTATAATAATATTTTGTATCTCGAACCCTATTGTTGATAATAAAACATATGCTAAGATTTTTGATCATGAAGAAAATATTGATTTAAATAATATTAAAAAATTCCAAACATTAGAGACTAAGATATTAAATGAAAGAATTAATGCAAATGAAAAATTAGAAAATTATAGACATGGAATGATAATAGATAGACTTAAATTTTTAAAACCTTTTGTTTCTATTAACAAAATTAAAGGACCAAAAGGAGACAAAGGAGAACCCGGCGAAACCAGTAGAGGCAGTGGATCAGGTGACGGTGAAAGTTCCGCTGGAAATGCTACAGCTACAGCTACTGCCACAGCATATGGAGAAAGAGGTCCGCCAGGTCCTCAGGGCCCTCCAGGAAATCCTTTATTTAATTTATACGAAGATGAATATATAGATACTTCTGATAAAGTAACTCTTATGAATTTAAGACTTCCGATTGATACAGAAAAATTTACGGATGAAAAAGCTTATCTTCTTTTATGTAATGCATTTATAATATCTGAAAAACGTTCTAAAACAGTTATATACAACGGTGTATTTATAATAACTTTTATGGGAAATAAATATTCTATAGTATCGCAAATTGATAGAAATGAACCTACAATAAATTCAGACGAATCTGAATTTAATGTCACTATTATACCACATCCTAATTATCCAGATTATCCACCTGTTGTTAAAATCATGCGGTTAAGAGAAGAAGATGACACATATTTATTTTTAAATTTAAATCTTAAAGAGATCTAAAAATTTTCCCACCATTCAATTCCAGTATTTCTATAAATTTCATTACCGTTTTTAACACTGTTTATCATAAAGTAAATATTATTTACATTAAGAATTCCGGTAGGAACTGTTTGCCAAGAATCTAATGTTGCCATATCTTCCAATTTTTCGATCCACGTTCCTGGTTCTTGGATATATTTATATGTAATTTTATACATGTTATTTTTAACTACTCTGTTAACAGTAGATAATATTTTAACTTTCATACAAAAAGGGGACAAATTATACTTTAGAGAACACGAGAGCACGTCAAAGTTAAGTAAATATTTAAAAAAATTTACATTAATTGCTACCTTTTTAAAATAAATTGATGCTATTTTATTTGCAGCATCATCTTTAATCAATTTCCAGATGTATCCAGTTACATCTTGGGGAAGTTTCTCACAGGCTTTAATAAGATAAAATTGTTTAATATTCATTTTATCTTATTATAAGCTTTTATTCTTAAATTTTCTAAAATTTATTATTTTTTGCAATTTTTAATCATTTTCCTCGATATTTGTCAACTTATCAGAGTCTTCTCTCACATCCTTATATGTAAGAGAATTTACTTTATCGCATATCCAATAAAGAGGCATTTTAACTCTATTATATACATTATCTATAAAATCTATATGATTACTCATTTTATCACACGTCTTTTCTAGATTTTCCATCTTAGAAATTAGAATTTGCATTTTTTTCTCAAGAGCTTCCATTTTATCGTCCTTAAAATCCATTTATTAATATATTTATTTTTTTTTTAAACCGTTTAAACTTTATAATTATCGTAACAATATCTACAAACTGGAATATAAGATTCCGAAGAACCAATTAATACTTTATTTTCATTATTAACAATACGTTTTGTAAATGCTGCCTGAGTTCCATTTTTACAAACCATGCAGATAGCAGTTAGTTTAATATAACTTTCACAGTGCGGAATTAAGGACAAAATCTCTCCAAAAGGTTTTTTAAGATAATCACCGTCAAGACCACATACATGTATTTCTTTCTGATTACAAAATTTTAGGCAAAAATCTAGAAGATTAATAAAAAATTGTCCCTCGTTAATACATATTACGTCATATTCTAAAATATCTGTATTTATAGTTAAAATGTCTTTTGAACATGATACACACTCGATATATGTATTATCGTGAGTATACATTCTATTATTTAATCCGTAGCGTTCATCTCCTTCAAAATTTATAATTAAAACTTTTTTACCGATTAATTTGTTCATTTTAGCTATGTTTATAAGGTATGAAGTTTTCCCAGAAAACATACAACCTAAAATTAAATTTATCGTCATAATATTATTTATAAACGATAGTTTTAAATAAAATTTTATTCTGTAATTACCTGTATGGAAAATAAATCTAATATCTGTGCATATATATTTATACATAATTTATATTTATTAATGTCATTGATCTCGTGCTTATTTGCTAAATTACACATAAATCTTTTAAAACCTTCTGTTCTCATCCATTTAATATCAGTGTCATAAACAATATATTCCTGATCATAAGTAAGATCGCTACCACAAGATACGCATACATCGTATATATCTAAACCTACTAGATCTCGATTACATATTTCATTGCATATAAGATCAAGATCTCTTATAAGTTTTAAATTAAGACTATACACTAACTTTACATTTCCCATAGAATTGCAAATAGAGTCCATTGGATCATAAGAAACAATATCCATGTTGATTAATTTATTATCCATCAATTAATTAATATATATAAATATTAAGCAATATTTATATTTATAATATAATATAGTATAATATAAGTGACGAAACTTTTTAAAAATTAATGTAATTTTACAATGTTATTAATATCTCTATTATCCTCTTCAATGCTTTTTTGTCCGTATAATTTATTTTTAACTCTATATTTTTTATAATCTAAAATTATAGATAATTTACAAAATTTAATACCCTGAAAATAGAAATGATTATCTGGATTGTATATTATGTCTTCAAAATGATTTGAATAATGTTTATCAATTGTATATTTATTATTATTAACAAAGGGTGTATTTTTAAAAATGTCTACATATTTCTTATCAATAAATAAATCCATATCACCACAATCTCGTATTCCATAAACAGATAATACAGATGAACTTGTAATACATATTTTTTTTGTATCAATATTATTTTCTTTACAAAACTGTTTTAATTTTTCAAATAATTTATTAAAGTTTTGGAAATTTATATATAATGATGGGGTTTCGTCAATAAAAGACAATGTATTGTAATTTAATAAATCTAATAGAGAATTACACTCTTCTTGAGTATCTGGTATATAAATACTATCTTTACCTTTATAGTGTTTACGTATTTCTTCTTTTAAAACTGCTAATACATTTAGTTCTTGTTTTTTAATAAAATATACTTTTATTTTATTTCCATTATTAAAACAAGAAATTGCTTTATCTTTATATCCTCCTTTTTTACACCATCCTTCAGTGTAATATAATAATTGTATAAAATTGTTTTTAAAATTGTTTTTAAAATCGCCCATTGAAATATGAATATTATAAATAATATTTTCTTTTATTTCGTTTAACAAATTTTCAGGTAAGCTTTTATCATTTGGAAATAATATTATACAACTAAAATTTTTATAATAATTTTTTAAAAAACTATACATGGTATAATTACAATATTTCAGTTTGTAGTTTTTCTTCTTAAAAAAATAAATATTAGTAGGATAATACCAACTATTAACTGGCATAGGTTTCAAAATAATATCTCTGTTAATTGAAAAATCATAATAAAATAATATAGATGCCCGATGAAATCCATCTTGAATCCAATAATTATCATTATCATAATAGATTGGTATTGGGATTTTATTAGTTTTTGAAACTTTTATATCATCAATTAAATTATTGAAACAGTTAAGAAAAGAGCTTTTACCTTTTTTTACAGTATCGCTATCCCATGTTTTATACCAATTTTCTTCGTATAAATTATTGAAAGCTCTTTTATGTTCAATATATAAATTTATAAAAAAATCAGTATTATATTTATTCTCATAAAAATCAACATACTCTAATCCAATAATTAAATCTATTCTATTTACATTTATAAGATTTGATTTTGTAAAAAAAAAGTCAAAATAAGATGGTAAATCACATTCAGGTCCAACTTTCCTCATAAATAAAGCACCAGATTTTAAAATACATTCAATATTTTCATTTGATAAGTTTGAGTACGTTTTTGGAAATTTTCTATATTTTTCCAAATCACTATGTTCAACCCAATTTACATATGTTACCATTTTTTTAATTGATTGAATATTAAATTTATTCATTATATTTATAAAATATGTTTCATCTGGAACAGAGCAATCGGCTCCAAATAAATGAGTGTAATCATTTTCAATGAAGAATTTTACAGTGTCTCTTTTTAAAATTATCCACTGTTGTTGTCCATAGAAATTTTCTTCATCAAAAAAATCTTTTTTAGCTATAGTTCCATATCTCATATTATGCCAATCTGTTCCAGGTGTTGTTTTCCAACTATTTAACATATTATTATTTATTTCAGTAATTTTTTTATGTAATATATCGGGATTATACAATGGTATACATTTGTCTGATAATAATACAAAAAACTTATTCTCTTCTGTTTGAAATGCTTGTTTAAACAAATTTAAAGTCGCTTTAATTAATGATATATCACCCCATTCGGTTTCTACTTTATTATTAATACAATATTGTTCAAAAACTCCCGTAATTATATCTTTATTATGAATATAAATATTATATTTTGAATTAATATAATGTTCCCATAATTTTGGTTGGGATAAATTATCATATGTTAAAAAACATAAAGCAATTTTTTCTTCCATTAATATATACAATATATTTATATTTATATTTTTTTTTTCATACGGGGTTTATATTGTACCAAATTATACAACAAAAAATAGTTACGGAGATGACATATTTAATTCAGATAATTGTAATTCATTAATTGCTGTAGAATCTCTATTATATATTTTAATCTCATAATCAGTTCTGCAATTATCAGGCGCAGCCTGTTTAGAATCCTTAAATGCTTTTTTATAAGCAATAATGTCTTCTTCTCTTAATGGTAAAGCTTCTAACTGAAGTCTCTCGTATTCTTTTAAAGACCATTCAAACAATTCATCAGATGGTCGCCTATCTTCTCTAGACATACCCATCTGTAAGGTGATATATCTATAATAAGAACCAAACTGTTTTGCGATAGAACCATGTTCAGCAGCTTTTTCCTCGCAATTGTAGAACTTTTTCATAGATTGAATAAAAGATGTTACTAAACCAATACCACCCGCTGTGAACAAAACTATATCTTTAGTATTTCTATCTTCTAAACTCCCAGCGACTAATGAAACAGATGAAGCTAAACTTGTAGCAATGATACTATACAACGTTAAAGTATTAGAAATGGATCTCCAATAACCCGCAGAATTATTATGCATATATCTTAACCCAGATGCTTTTTCTCCCCATTCACTAATAATATCTTCATATTCATTATTCCAAGAATCCGCATTAATTTTTTTACTAAGACCAGCCTGTTTAACTTGTGCAATTGCTAGTTCGGCTTCATTATTCATTATTGATTAATAAATAAATTTAATTTTATTTTAATAATTTCAAAATATTTTTTAACTTTAGACTTTTATTTTGAATATTATTTTCTACATCTGCCCATTGAATAGTAGGAGGAAGTATTTGTTTTATATGCTCTCTTGCAAGATTTAATTCTAATGGATCTAATACTAGATTGTTATCTTTATCAAAATGATTAAATAAATTTATTAAATGAAGTTTAGCCTGACTATTAATTAATAAAGTATGTCTGTTATTTTCTATTTCTAATTTATCATGGATTTCCCTTAAATTATCCATTAAATCATCTGCATTTTCCCCGATTATTCCCGTAACGTTTTTAAGAAGTGTTAAATCTTTATTTAAATCTTCTTTTAAACTATTTAATTCATATAAATTGTTTGTTAACTTATCGTTAGACTCCTTAAGTTCTTCATTTTCATCTTTTAAAACATTAACAGATGATTGTAAACTAGCCTTTAATCTCATTTTCCGAATTGTAAATAAAGTTGTCGCCGCAAAAATTCCACTACTTAAATATCCTACGCCTGCAAAAGCATCTTCTATAGTATATTGAAATATTCCACACCCTAACGAACTAACTGATATCATTAATAAAGAAATATCTGTAATGTAATTACAAAATTTAGAAATATCTGATGATACAAATAAAGAGGTAGCTATTGAAGCTGTATTTGCTGTATCGTTCATTATAATAATTGTTCCTGTTATAATTATTAAATATTAATTAATTTAAAATATTAATAGATAATTATATTAATTATGGTCAAGATAGACGAAGATTTACAATTATATACTCGTGTTCCAGATCCAAAAATTAAGCATAGTTCAGATTTTGTACCTTCTAAGTATATATCCATTCAAGACAGAGTTAATAATTCTAAAGAATATGAACAAAAATATATAACAAAGTTAATAAATGAAGGTTGGTATAAACTCGGAAATAATACAGATATTTTCGAAGATGTCATGAAAGGCAGACACTTTAAATATAGATTAAATGGAAATAGTTTATCGGGTGCAAGTAAAGGAACATTTAGAAGCGGAGGTATTATAATAGGTAAAAATAACGAAGATCCAAATTATTTAATGTACAAAGCTTATAATGGATGTTTATTTCCTTTGCAAATTAAAGATATACAAGAGATATATATTAAAGATCCAAATGCTAATTCTGAAACAGAAAAAACTCCTAAAAGAATAAATAAGACTGTTTATTTTAAAGAACCTAACAATATAACTTCTTACCCAGTTAAACTACTATCTAAACTTACAAATGAAGAAATCGTAGTATATTATGCTAAGGATAATTATGCAAAGGATAGGTTTATCAATACAAAAAAGTTTGAATATGCCTATAAGACAGGAGATTGGTCTTTTCTGTAAAATTTGGAATTCCGAAAAAATCCCATTATACCTTAGCGCCGGACATAAATTCAATTCTTTTATGAATTTTTGTGAGTACATATGGAA
>MDTG01066898.1_pt1 | contig 22783 bp, 23 predicted proteins | sample 811421 | NCBI WGS metagenome assembly MDTG01 (sample SAMN05326645, study PRJNA326480) | marine metagenome | isolation source: seawater | place: Pacific Ocean: South East | collected 2011
GGAAACACAACTGCTGCCATTGGCAAAGGCTTTGCAATCAGTGCAGCAGCTTTAGCTGCTCTTGCATTAATAAGCGCTTACATTGAAAAAATATCTATGAGTGATCCAACATTTGTTCTAGCTATTAATGATCCTTTGGTACTAAGCGGAATGTTTTTAGGTGGAATTTTCCCATTTTTAGTAAGTGCAATGACAATGACTGCAGTTGGTGATGCTGCTTTTGATATGATAAAAGAAATTAGAAGACAATTTAAAGAAATACCAGGCTTGCTTGAAGGAAAAGCAAAACCAGATACTGCAAAATGTGTTGATATTGCTACACAAGCTGCTTTAAGAAAAATGATATTACCAGGTTCCCTTGCCGTTCTTGCTCCAGTGATAGTAGGATTTGCTTTGGGCCCTAAAGCACTTGGAGGAATGTTAGGTGGAGCTTTGATTTGTTGTGTTATGATGGCACTAATGATGTCAAATGCAGGTGGAGCTTGGGATAATGCTAAAAAATTTGTAGAAAAAGGTAATTATGGTGGAAAAGGATCTGATGTTCATAAGGCAGCTGTAGTTGGAGATACAGTTGGAGATCCTCTTAAAGATACTTCAGGGCCTTCAATGAATATTTTAATTAATGTTATGGCAATTGTTAGTTTAGTAATTGCTCCGTTGTTAATCTAATTACTCGTTGATTATATTTGAAAAATCAAAATTCCCTTTGTTATTTTCTATAGCTCTTTTGTATCTTTTATAAGTTTCAAGGCCAAATTGGATATTTGATTTAGTCTCGCTTGCAGCATCAACAGCTAATCCTAAATCTTTATGCATTAAGGTAGTTGCAAATCCACCCTCATAGTCTTTGTCAGCTGGAGAGATTGGTCCAATCCCTTTAATTGGACAATAGGAATTGACAGCCCAACATGATCCAGTTGATGTTGAAATAACGTCAAATAATTTATTTAAATCTAATCCTAAGTTTTTTCCAAGATTAAAACTTTCTCCAACAGCAATCATTGTAGTAGCCAAAAGCATATTATTACATATTTTAGCACTTTGGCCTGCACCAATATCGCCACATAAGATTGAATTTTTACCCATTATGTCAAACAAGAATTTAACTTTATTGTAAGTCTTAATATCACCACCAGTCATAAAAGTTAGCGTACCTTCATTAGCTCCTATGACCCCCCCTGAAACAGGCGCATCTAAAGTAAATAAATTTTTAGCCTGTGCCTCCTTTTGAACCAAAATTGATGTTTTCACATCAATAGTAGAACAATCTATTAAATACTGTCTTGGCTTTGAATAACTGATGATTTCTTTCCAAACCTTTTTGACAGTGGGACCATCTGGTAACATCGTGATAATTATATCAGATTTTTCAGTTAAGGATTTAAGATCATTAAATTTATCAATTTTTTTATTATTTAAATCTTCAAATGCTTTGTCATTAATATCAAAACCCAAAACAGTTAAATCCTTATTAGATAAATTTATTGACATACCTTTTCCCATATTACCAAGTCCAATAAAACCAATCGTTTTCATTTAAATTTCCTCCTCATAAAAATAAATTTTTGAAATGGATTTGTTTGTAATTTTAAAATTCTATTAAAAGTTAATTCTTTTTTTAATAATTGTAAATCTTGTTTCAAATTAAGGATGTATGGGTACCATTCTCTTGCAAGATCAGACTTCCATTTCCATAATAAAAAATCTAAATCTTTTATAATAATATTACTATCCTTGATATTTTTTATTGCTTTTTGATTTGTAAAATTTGGAGAAAGAAAATGGTATCTAACTTTAAAAAATTTTTTTGGAATACCATTATTTAATAAAATTTTTTTCCAAATTTGAAATTTATTTTTTTTCCCACTTGTCTTTTTGACAATTTCTAAAATTAAAAGATCTGTATTAATTAGTCCTGTTCCATTAATCATAGATTTTTCAATTAAATTTTTGTTTAACCATGGACCTAAAAATATCTTCTTTGGACAATAATCATTTGCATAAAAGTTATCCCAATAAATTAGCTTGCTTTTAGAAATCCATTGGTTAACGATGTTATACTTAGTAGAAAAGTTTTTAGATACAACATATTTTCCACAGTAAAAGACATTAATTTCGGGATTTAAATTTTTAAAAAATTTATTTATATAATATTTATTTTCTACGGAAAGTTCATCCGCATATATTCTAGGTACAGCAAAAAAAGGTACATTTAATTTTGAACTTACTTCATTTATTATTTTTGCATGAACCAGTCCTTCATTGGTTATATTTGAAATTCTATGAAAATCGTTAGGTAAATCATCTAATAGCAAAGCAACATAATTAACTTTATTGTTTATTAGTAATTGAAGTTTTTTTAAAATCAAATTTATTTCTGATTTGTTTCCCGACATGTATGATTTGAAATCAAAATCAATTCCTGGAGAAATACCGGCAATTACGTCTACATTTTTTTTTCTTGCATAATTGCAAAATAAATTAAATTTGTTTAACCAAACTTTAGGATATTTTTTTTTCCAATATAATCTGTGATAAATATCTTCTTTAGGGCAATAAAAATAAAATTTCATTTTATTTTTACTTAAAGAATTGATTATACTTATACGATTATCCCACGTTAATAATTTTCCGTAGTAACCTTCAATATAACCATTAATATTTTTATTTTTTACAAATTTCATATAATATTAAATATTACTATAAACAATAAATTAATGTTTTGGGATTTTAATGAATATTTTAGCAATTGGTGCTCATCCAGATGACATAGAAATTTTTATGTATGGAATATTAGCACTTTTTAAAAAAAGAGGGGATTTTGTAAGCACGATTATAGCTACAGATGGCTCATTAGGTGGTGAAGGATCAAAAAAGAAACTTATAATTTCAAGACAAAAAGAATCTACTTTGGCCTTAAAAGAATTTGGAAAACCATATTTTTTAAAAATTCCAGACGGTCATTTAGGAGACGTAATAGATCATAAATACAAATTAAAGAAGAAAATTGAAATTATTAAACCAGATTTAATTATAACTCATCATTGGTTGGATTATCATTCTGATCATCGAAATTTATCAAAACTTGTAAATGAAATCGCTAGTCACTACATCCCAATAATTTATTGTGACACAATGATGGGAGTTAACTTCAATCCTAGTCATTACATAGATATAACTTCAGTTTTTAATTTGAAAAAAAAATCTATTTCATTTCATAAGACACAGAAACCAGAAAGGTTTTATAATTTAATTGAACTGATGAATTCTTATAGAGCAGCACAATGTAACATGCCAAAAGGAAATTATGCTGAAGCTTTTTATTTTGAAAAATCTTTTCCTTTTTCAAGTGTTGATAAGCACTTGCCTAATTTAACTGATTTAATAAAATTTGATATAAAAAAGCAATTTGGTTTCCTATAATTTATTTTGTTGCCAAAATTTCAACTTGAAACCATCTTCTATCAATTAAACCATAAATTCGACATATTAAGTTAAAAATTTTCCATCCAAAAATTTTTTGCCAAAATTTATAAAAAGGAGGCCATTTATGAATATAAGGCTTTGAAAAAACAACATTGTATCCTGCTTCAATAAATAAGTTTCCTATATTCATAGGACTCCAACTGTATAAGTGAAAATTTATATCATTTGGTTTCCATTTAAAGTTTATGTTATCGCACGGAACAACAAAATGAATTTTACCTCCCTTTTTTAAAATTGGATAAAGTGCTTTTAATTCCAAAAGTGGATTTGGCGTATGTTCTAATGCATTATTTGATATTATCACATCGGCGAACTCTTCACCTGTCTTTTTTAACAACTCTTGTGAGGTTTTATAGGGGAACACCTTATTTTTTTTTATTTGTTGATGAGCATTACTATTTATTTCTATACCAATTTTAATCTTGCAATTTAAATTTTTTAGTAAATATCCACCACCACAACCAAAATCAATAACAGTATCTTGACTTTTTATAAACTTTCTAAATATATGTGTATTTGCTATGCCACCAAATATACCAGAATCTCTTTGCCAATTAAAGTATGTGGCATCGTAATTATTGCTAGTGTTTTTAGTTGCGAGACTATTCAATTTATACTCCATTTTAACTAATTATTTTAATTTTTTTATTAACAAGTCGCATATGTTTGATGTTAGGATTTTTTGAATTATTATTCAAATTTCATTTTAAAATAGATATTAAGAAACTATTTTCCCTCCTAATAAAGCTGTTTTTACACCAGTAGTATTTGGATAAGTAATAGGTAATTTGTATAATGATCTTGCAGCTAAAAATGCTATCAATTCTGATTCAATAAAATCTACATCAATATCTGTAAAATCATTATTAATTATATTTTTGTTAAAAAGTTGTCTAAGTCTTAAATTTAGATAATTATTATGAAATCCTCCACCAGCTATGAAAACACTTTTTGTTTGTTTCGGAAGAAAGCTTAAGGACTTTGAAATGCTTGAAATTGTTATTTCAGCAAGTGTATTCATTGAATTTTCGACAGATAAATTGTTTTTAAGCATTGTTAGCAAAAAATTATTAAAATAACTTCTATCAAGTGATTTGGGTGGGGGAGTTTTAAAGTAAGAATCTTCCATAAATTTCTTAATTGTTTTCTCACATGAAATGCCTTTTGAGGCAATTAATCCATCTTTATCAAAAAAGGTATTAGTTCTTTTTTTTATGTAATCATCCATTAGACAATTCCCTGGCCCAGTATCAAAACCAATAAGCTCTTTTCCGTCCCAATAGGTTAGATTAGTTATGCCTCCAATATTTAGAAAAATTGACGGTAACTCAAAGTTATATTTTTCCATCAAATTTCGGTGGTAAATTGGAGCTAAAGGTGCTCCTTGACCATCATGTTCTAAATCATTTTCTCTAAAATTATATATAATAGGTATACTAAATTTTTTTAAAAAAAAATTTACATCTCCTAACTGTAAACTTTTTTTCATTCTAGGGTTATGGTAGATAGTTTGACCATGGAAGCCAATCAAGTCAACTTTTGATTTTGAAATAATTTTTTTTATTGCTTTTGCATTAATTTCTGAAAAAATTTTATTAATATCTTTGAAACTTCTTTCATTGACCTGTTTGATATTAAAATTATTTATAAAATCATGAAGCTTTAATCTAAATAATTTTGAATAACGAAAATAAAAATTTTTTCCTTTCTCTTTTACTTCTAAACCATTAGTTTTAATAATACTCATGTCTATACCGTCCATACTTGTGCCAGACATGATACCTAAAACATTTAAAAATTTATTTGCCAAATGTGACTTTCTCTGTAATTAAATGTAGTATAATATGACAAAATTGCCGGAAACTGAACAAAAACTTGAACTAATCAACACAATAGATCAGTTATCTATTGATAAATCAATAAAATTGATGATTTCTGAACAAAACAAGGGTATAGATTCAATTTTACCGCAAACTAATAAAATTAAAAACATTATTGATTTAAGTGTAAAACATTTGAAAAAGTTTAAAAAAGGTAGAATCATTTACTGTGGTGCGGGGACATCAGGCAGAATTGGAGTACAAGATGGGTCTGAACTTTACCCAACATTTGGGTGGCCGCTGAAAAGGGTAGACTATATTATAGCTGGTGGGTTTGATGCACTTGTTAAATCAGTAGAGGGGGCTGAGGATGATATATTTTCTGCTTTTCGTAAAGTTGAGGAAATAAAATTGAGTCATGAAGATTTAGTTTTTTGTATTACAGCAAGTGGAAATACTCCCTTTACTTGTGAAGTTTCTCGATTAGCAAAAACCAAAAAAGCATTAAATATTTGTATCAGTAATAATAAATTTGGTAAAATCAATTTGTTAGCTGATCATTCAGTCACATTAGAAACTGGAGCTGAAGTAATAACGGGCTCAACAAGACTAAAAGCTGGCACATCTCAAAAAGCTTGTTTGAATATTATATCATCTCTGATAATGGTAAAATTTGGTTATGTGAAAAATGGATTAATGACGAATCTTGTGGATTCAAATCAAAAGTTAAGAGATAGGAAGTTAAGAATACAAAGTGAATTGTTGCATGAATTAAGAAACAAAAAGTAGTATATGTGTGGAATTTTTGGGGTATTAAGTATATCCAATAAAATTAAAAGCTTGAATTCTCTTAGTGAAGATCTTTTTAGATTATCTGAGTCAAGGGGTAAAGATGCGTGCGGTATTTTTTCAATTCAAAAAACAGATATTCCAATAATTAAGTCAAATACACGTGTAAAAAATCTTTTGAAAACAGGTATGTTTAAAAATTTTCTAGATACTAACATTAAAAATAGTTTGAATGATAATTTATATTGTGTTCTTGGACATTCTAGAATGGTTACTTCCGGATCTTCTTACAATATAAATGACAATCAGCCAGTTTTAAAAAATGATTTATTATTGTTACATAATGGTATCATAACAAATGAAGCTAAATTAAGTTATGAATTAAAAAAATCTAACTTAAAGAGGAATTATAAAGTTGATACTGAAGTTTATGGGATTATAGTTGAAAAATTTTTAAAAGAAGGTTTCTCATTTATTGATGCTTGCAGATCTGCTTTTCTCAAGATTAAAGGCGCAAATACCATTGTAACATTTGATAAAAAGCAAAACAAAATATTTTTAGGAACATCTAATGGATCGATGTATTACATTTACTGTTATTTAACTAAAACATTCATATTTGCATCTGAAAAACATTTTCTAGAAATTATTTTAAAAAAAAATAAACTTAAAATTAAAGATCAAAATATCAAAAATCTCAAACCAAAATTTGGTTTATACTTTAATTTAAAAGAGTTTAAATTTGTTGATTTTTTGATTAAAAGTAAGAAGAAAATAGAAGAACAGGCATTTGATGTATTTAGGAAATTTCAAGTAATTGAATTCAAAGTTAACTATAGTAAAATAACAATTAACAATAATTCCAAAAAGATTTTGAATTGTTCTAATGTTGATTATAGCTTTCTCAAAAATTTAAAACGGTGTAGCAAATGTATTTTGCCATCAACTTTTCCATTCATTAAATTTGATGTAAATGGTGTCTGTAACATTTGTACCAATTACAAACCTAGAAAATTGATCGGTGAAAATAAGCTAATAAAATTTGCAAATGAAATTAGAAAAAAATCTGGTCCTGATTGTTTGGTTCCACTTAGTGGAGGAAGAGATAGTACTTTTGCACTTCATTATATAAAAAACATACTAAAATTAAATCCTGTTGCTTATACTTATGACTGGGGATTTGTAACAGATTTAGCAAGACGTAACATATCAAATATATGCGATAAACTCAATGTAGAACATGTATTAATAGCAGCTGATATTAGAAAAAAAAGAGAAAATGTTAATAAAAATGTTACAGCATGGCTTAAAAAACCAGAATTAGGTATGATACCTTTGTTTATGGCAGGTGATAAGATGTTTTTCTATTATGCTAATAAGTTAAAGAAAGAAATGAAGTTAAACACAATATTTTTTAGTATGAATTGGCTTGAAAAAACTTATTTTAAGTCAGGTTTTGCAAGAGTTAATGATTTAGACTATAACGATTATTCTGTTTCAAAAAAAACACATTCAATGGATTTTTTCAACAAAATTAAGTTAATGAAATTTTATTTTATGAACACCTTGTCCAATAAAGGCTATATTAATACTAGTATATTTGACACTTTGTGGGGATTTTATTCATTCTATCTACTCGGTAAAAATTATAAATCTATATTTGATTATATTAAATGGCAAGAGTATAAAATTGAAAAAACAATAATAAAGGATTATGATTGGGAACTTTCTAAAGATACAGTAAGTTCTTGGAGAATTGGTGATGGAACAGCCCCTTTTTATAATTATATATATTTAAATGTAGCTGGGTTCACAGAACATGATACGTTTAGAAGTAATCAAATAAGAGAAAATTTAATATCGAGAAATAATGCTTTAAAGTTAGTAGAAAAAGAAAATGTTTTCAGAGCTGAATCATTTAAATGGTATTGTGATATGATTAACATAGATGCTGTGAATGCTGTAAGAGTAATTAATGAGATACCAAAACTTTACCATTAGCAATTCTAAAATATATAAACAGATTTTAAAAATAATCTTAAAAGAGAAATTTAATATAATTAGATATATTTCAGTAAGCATAATTTCTTACATATATGTTTTGATTCTTTTATATATCTTAGTTTCTAAATATAATTTTGAAAAACTCATATCTTACATTTTTGTGTATATTTCAGTCTACTTTATTGAATATATTTTAACATTAATATTTGTATTTAACAAATCACATTCCACAAGAAAACTATTCAGATTTATAATATATGTAATTTTATTCTTATTAATAAGTTCAATTTTATATAAATTTTTGTTAGAAATTAAACTAAATTATTTAATTTCAGCAATACTAGTAGCAGTGATGTTAATGCCAATAAGGTATTTTTTTAATAAAATTTGGGTTTATAAATGATTTTAAAAATTAAAAAATTAATAAATTACCAAATTTATTTATTATTTTTTTTGCTATTAGTAAATGTTGTATTAGGTGTTAAGCATTTAAGATTTGCGATTAATATATATGGTGATGATTACTACAATTTTGCTAATGATTTGATGGAAAGATCTCCATTATACACATCTTCAATATTACCACAAGGTAAAGATTGGGTGATAGAAGATGATATTTATAAAAAACTTGAATTCCAAAATTGGGAGTTAAAATTATATCTTGCAGCCCAAAATATCATCACAAAAGCTAAAGTTTCAGAAAAGAAATGTGATTTGTATAATAACTTACTTAATAAAACTTTTAATATTTCAATTTTAAAAGGTAACAGAATTTTAGGATATAGCTCTTTTGAAAAAGAAATAAAAGTTTTCAAAAATCATGAAAAACAAATACAGAACATTTTTTTGTATGATTGTATAGAATATTATTTGATCGAATTGAGGTAATAAAATTGTTAGCAGAATTTTTTTTAACATTATGGTTGTTCTTTAGTGGATTTTTGTTTTGCACTCATTTGTTCGAAAAAAAAGATATTTTAAACAAATTAATTTTTTCCTATCCTATTTCATCTACTTATACCGTAATAGGCTTTCAATTATTTTCTGTTTTTGGAATTAAGATTACCTACACAATCATTTTACTTTTTGAAATATTGAAGTTTTTAAGTTTAATAAAGTTAAAAATTTATTTTTCTACTAAAAACTTAAAACATATAATCTTTTATATATCATTAATCATAATTCCCTTCTTCTTATTACCATGGATTACGCACGATTCATCAATGTTTGCCTTGTATTCTCAAGCAATTTTAAATTCTAAAATTTTAGATTTTCCAGAATCTGGATTAGTATCGTATGGATTTTACTTAAGTGGTTTACATTCCTTTTATAATGTTTTTACAGATTCACCATTTACGGTAAGTATACCATTTTGTTTCGGAATATCTTTCACAATACTTTTGATTAAGACCTCATTTAATTTGTTAAAACATGAATATAAAATTAATTTAAACATTTTAATTTTTCTTCTGGTTTTGTTAACTACACCTATGTACATTCTAGGATTTGTATATATACACAATAATTTAATTTCATCTTTCTTTATTTTTTCTACTTTTATACTCCTAATGAAAGATTTAAAATTTAAAAACTTTTTAAACCAAATTTTAATTTTTTCTCTAATCTTAGGCGTTTTAGTATCAAGAATGGAAAATGGTATAATTTTTTCAATTTTGGGAATTTTTTTATTATTATTTAATAAACATACAATCAAATACAGATTTGGAATTTATTGTGGAATCTTTTATGGTTATTTTTGGTATTTATTAATTTATTTTAAGTCAAGAGAATACTCAGATGTCATTTTAAGTGAAAACACATCACTCATGATTTTATTGAGTTTATTAATATTAAATATTTTAATAATTTTTCATTCTAAATTAATTAAAATATCAAAATTTATAAACTTAAAACTAACATTTTATATTTTGCTTTTACTCATATTAATTCCATTTTTGATCCAGCCACTTGAGGCGTTTGAAAGTTTTAAAGCTCTTTCATTAAATGCCGCGTTAGTTGGAAAATGGTCTTTTTTTTGGTACATATTTTTAATATTTGTTTTTATTAATGATGGTCACTTATTTTATAAGTATAAAAAGAAAGTTTCTTCAAATAGTGGATTAATATTTTTAGTATTAAGTTTATTATTTTTCGTATTAATTTATCTCATGAGTTTTTTTAGAGTACCCTACAGACTTGGTTATGGAGATTCTGGTAATAGACTTTTAATAACTATTTTTCCATTTGCAGTTCAATATATGTTTTTTTGCATATATGAAATTAAGAAAAATAAAAAATTATCTTTTTTTACATAAAATAACAGTCCAAGGTAAAGGAGTTTTTATATCTAAAATTTTAAATTTTTTAGTAACTTCCTGCGCTATTTCTTTAGAACTCCAATTATTTAAATGCCCTGGAGTATTACCAAGGCTGAAAATATACTTGCCTCTACAAAAATTTAGAATTCTCCAAATTGGTTCGTTTGGCACACTAATAATCGCATATTTATTTGTTAATTCACTAAGTCTATTTATAGCGAGATTATATTTGTCAATGTGTTCAAGAACTTCAAGACATAAAACTAAATCAATTTTTTTTAACCTTTTATGTTTGAATATATCGTCTTCGAAAAATGCGATATCAGGATTATTTTTTTTTGAAAAACGTACTCTTTCTTTGTCATTGTCAATTCCATATATATTATAACCTAGTTTATATAAAAGAGAGGAAACTTGGCCCTCTCCAGATCCAACTTCGAGAAGTTGAGTTCTTATTCCTGACTTTAAAACAAGATGAATTATTGTATTTAAAAAATTTTGAACTAGAATATTACTTATAATCCCACCATCATACTTTGGTTTTGCAAAGTCAGAATTTGGAAGCGATTCTAATAAACAGGCATTAAAATATTTTTTTAAAATTTTATTCTCCTTAATTTTTATAGTTTGATTTTCTGATTAGATACATAATCTCCTCTTGATTTCTTCTTAGTCTACTTAACATATCAGCAATTATTCCAACAATAAAAAAAATTAAAGAAATTAAAAATAAAAATGCTGAACTTAACCCAGCAAATAAAAAACCAGTAAATAGGCCAGTGGTTAAATAATGATTAATAAACATTAAAAATAATATTAAGCCTGGAACGAAAAAAATAAGAGATAAAAACATAAAAAATTTCATTGGAAAATAATCACGAAATGTTCGAAGTATTATAATTAAAGAATTGAATCCGTACTTTATTAAATTACCAGAAATATTTGAAATTCTTTCCATATGGTATTTTACTTTTATAGGCAACTCTCTAATGCGAAGATTTTGAGCTGAAAAAGATATAAGCATTTCGTGAGTATATGTAAACTTTCCAAACAAGATAGTTTTTAGAATTGCCTCTGAATTATAAAATCTAAAGCCACAGGAAACGTCTTTTAAATCTTCATTTGATAAAAAAGTTACAATTTTAGAAAATAATTTGTTTCCTATCTTTTTAATGTAAGGCATGTTTTCAGGTGTTAAATTTATGTCAATAAATCTTGATCCTATGACAATATCTGCGCTTCCATCTATAACAGGTTTAGCTAATTTAATTATATCTTTTGGATTGAATTGATCATCCCCATCTATGTTAGTCATATATGTATATTTTTTTTCTCTTGCAAAATTAAACCCATTTGAAATGGTAAAGCCGAGACCCATGTTTTTTGAATTAGTTAGTAATATACATTTATTTTTTTTGCAATTTTTCTTGAATTATCTGTGGAACCATCATCAATAACGAGTATATCAATTTGATCTATACCTTTTATTTTTTTTGGGCATGATCTTATGACTTTTTCTAAGGTTTTCTCTTCATTGAAGCATGGTATGACAATTAGTAATTTATTTTTTTTCATCTCAGATTTAAGTTTTTTAATTAATATTTGAAATATTAAATTTTTTTAAAAATAAAGTCATACAAAAAAGTAAAAATACAACAACATTTTCATTAAATACATGGCCAAAACATAATATTGTAAGTATCAAATAGTTTGAAAACATTATAATTGTTGTACTAAAATTTATCCTTTGAGGTTGAATTAATTTTATAAAGAGAAAAAGAATTATAACGGTTAGAAATATCCCTCCATTATTCAGACTTGATAAAAACATATTATCAGCTGAAGGAATATATCTTATACCTCCTAATTTAAATAATTTGTCAAAAGAAATTACAAAGTTTGTTGATGCACCAAAAATCTTCCCAAAGATGACTTTAAGAGTATCTAGTTTATTAATTAAGTTCTCATTTGAAAATATAAAATCAGAATAATTATTTGAATAACTAATTAAACTTGAATATCTGCCTTCAATTTGTTGGTGAATAAAGTTACCTCTTGTATGAAAAACATAGATTGATATCATAATTGAAATTAAAAAGTTTAAGAAAAAAATCAATCTTTCCCTTGAATTTGTTTGAAACAATAATGTCTCAATAAACATTATAAACAAAATAATATTTGTTACTAGACAAGCCTGTCTACTTAACGATAGTGATAATACATAAAAACAAATAATACTAAATGTTTGGAGATAGATTAGATCTTTAGATGATAAAACTTTATTACCTAATCTGGTTAGACTAAAAATAAAATACATATTTAAGCTTAAATATAACGCAATAGTATTTGGATTAGTTAAAGGATAATCTTTTGTAAATTCTGGATAACTGAACCTTTCAACATCTAAATTATAAAATGATGCATACGACCCTATAATGGCTATTAGAAGAATAGAACAAATGCTAACGGTCTTTATAAAAGTATCTTTATTTATAATATTAACAAAGCATCCTTTATTTATGCAAAAAATTAACAATGTTGAATATGATATCAATCCTGAAATTGAATATATAAAACAATAATTATCTAATTTAATAAAATTTAGTAAAATATAAAATGTAAGTACACTTAAAACGGCTATCTTCATTATGTTTTTTGATAGCAAAAATAGATAAGCTAAAAATATCAAAATGAATAATCTAAATATGTTTTGATATTCATCAAAATTAAAGTATCGAAAAAAAAACTGAAATGGAATATAAAAGAATAATGAAATTATTAATAATTTGTTAAATAAGCTTATTGGTGCTTGAAAACGATTTATTGACATTAAAGAATTCATTATAATAGTTTTATAAATGAAGAAAATAACATTTGTAACATAATAGTAGATCAATGAAAATAATTATTACAGGAGGAGCAGGATTTATAGGATTGCATTTAATCGAAAAGCTTTTGATGTTAAATTTTGAAGTATTAGTCATTGATAATTTTTCAACAAGTAATGAGAATGATATAAAAAAAGTAGAATTAATTACAAATAAAAAAGTTAATTTTTATAATTTAAATATAGTTAAAACTACGGAATTAACTAAAATTTTCCAAAATTTTAGCCCAAATATTGTAGTTCATTTAGCTGGTTTTAAATATGTAAATGAAAGTGTCACAAATCCTATTATATATTATGAAAATAATGTAAGCGGAACTATAAGTTTATTAAGAGCTATGGAAAATGTAGATTGTAATAACATTTTATTTTCTTCATCTGCAACAGTTTACGGCATACCAGAATATCTACCTTATGACGAAAAGCATCCAAAAAAACCAACTAATCCATACGGCAACACTAAATGGATAATTGAAAAAATGTTAATGGATTGGTGTTTTTCCGATACTAAGAGAAAAGCATTGTCGTTAAGGTATTTTAACCCAGTTGGAGCACATAAAAGTAAGTTAATAGGTGAAAAGTATAACGAAAATATTTTAAATATTATGCCCTCTATTTGTAATGTAATTAATGGAAAACAAAAAGAACTTAACATTTATGGATATGATTACGATACTAAAGATGGTACTGCAGAAAGAGATTATATACATATTTTAGATTTAATTAATGCGCATATAAGAGCAATTGAATATTTTAAAAAGCTTAATTCAGGTTTTGATGCTTTTAATATTGGGACAAATAAAACCTTATCAGTACTTCAATTAGTCAGGTTATTTGAAAAAATATCATGTTCAAAAATCCCTATTAAATTTAAACAAAAAAGGGTAGGTGATTTACCTAAGTTTTGGGCTAATCCAAAAAAAGCTATGAATAAGTTAAATTGGAAAGCTCAATACTCACATGACGATATGTGTTTAGATACATGGAATTATATTAATGAAGAAAAATCAAAAAATTAAAATCGCAATTATTGGTCTTGGTTATGTAGGTTTACCCTTGGCAATCTCATTATCTAGATATTTTGAAGTTATTGGTTTTGACAAAAACAAAACAAGAATAGACCAATTAAAAATTGGTATTGATTTAACCAAAGAAGTATCAAAAAACGATTTGACTAGAAGTTCCAATGTTAAATACACAAAAAATATCAAAAAAATAGAAAATTCTAATGTTTACATTATAACAGTTCCAACACCTATTAATGACGAAAATGAACCGGATTTAACCTTATTAATAGATGCAACAAAACTGGTTGCGAAGCTTATTTCTAAGGGTGATATAGTAATTTACGAGTCAACTGTTTATCCTGGAACAACAGAAGAGATTTGCGTACCCATTTTGGTAAACATTTCAAAACTTAGTTATTTGAAAGATTTTACTGTTGGATATAGTCCAGAAAGAATCAATCCTGGTGATAAGAAGCATAAAATTTCTGATATTGTAAAGGTTGTCAGTGCTTCTGATAAAAAAACTTTAAAAACAGTTACAGAAATATATTCAATGATAATTTCAGCAGGCATTTACAAAGCAGAAAGTATTAAAATTGCTGAAGCAGCAAAGGTTATTGAAAACATTCAAAGAGATGTAAACATAGCTCTCATTAATGAGTTTGCAATAATATTTGATAAGTTAAATATTGATACTTATAAAGTGTTAGAGGCTGCAAAAACAAAGTGGAATTTTTTGGAGTTTTATCCTGGTTTAGTTGGAGGGCATTGCATAGGAGTTGACCCGTACTATCTTACATACAAGTCAAAAGAAATTGGATATGATCCTAAATTAATACTTTCTGGAAGAGAAATTAATGAGAAAATGTCACAGCACGTTACAGATTTATTTTTAAATAAAATTTATTCAATATTTAATAAAAAATTATCAATTAAAGTTTTAATAATGGGTATAAGTTTTAAAGAAAATTGTCCAGATACAAGAAACTCTAAAGTTTTTGATATTATCAAAAATCTACAAAATAAAAAAATTGCTGTCCATGCATTTGACCCAATAGTCTCAAATTCTGGTACTACGTTTAATAAAATTACCTTAAAAAAACATTTAAAAAATGGATATTATCATGGAATTATCATTGCAGTTTCACATAAAGAATTTAAAAAAATGGGTATTAAAAAAATCAGGTCTTATGGCAAAATAAATTCAGTAATTTTTGACATAAAAAATATTTTCAATAGTAAAAATACAGATTTAACATTATGAAAATAAATAATGAGTGATAAATTAAAAAGTGTATTTGTAACAGGTTCAGCAGGGTTTATAGGATACCATTTGTCATTAGAATTAATTCGACAAGGTTACGATGTTATTGGAATCGACAGTCTTAACGAGTATTATGATTTAAGTTTAAAACTTAATAGAAATAAAATTTTGCAAAAATATCAAAATTTCACTTTTTATGAAATGAATTTAGATAATATGAAATCTCTAAAACAAATTTTTCAAAAACACAGACCAAACTATATTTTTCATTTGGCTGCACAAGCTGGGGTTAGGTATTCTATTGAAAATCCAAGAGAATATTTAAATTCAAATATAAACGGTACTTATAACATTGTGGAATTAGTTCAACATCAACAAATTGAACATTTGTTATTTGCATCAACATCTTCAGTTTACGGCTCAAATGTAAATTTACCTTTCAAAGAAAAAGATAAAGCTGATGAACAAATGTCATTCTATGCTTCTACAAAAAAATCATGTGAAGTAATTTTACATTCCTTTTCTCATATATATAAAATCCCGATAACAGCCTTTAGGTTTTTTACGGTATATGGTCCTTGGGGTAGACCAGACATGGCGCTATTTAAATTTACTCGTTCGATTTTAAATGATGAATCTATTGATGTTTATAATTATGGAAAAATGGAAAGGGATTTTACTTATATTGATGATTTGATACACGCTATTGTATCTTTAAAAAATAAAGCCCCAGACATTACCGAAAATTTAAATAAAGATATTTCATCTATTGCACCGTTTAGAGTTATAAATATTGGCAATGGTGAAGCAGTAAATCTTATGAGATTTATAAATTTAATTGAAAAAAAGCTTAATAAAAGAGCTAAAATTAACTTTCTTGGTTTACAAAAAGGGGATGTTCCAAAAACCTTATCTGATACTAAAATTTTAGATGAGTTAATTGGTAAAAATAGAAAGAAAACTAATATTGAGGACGGTATTAATAATTTTGTTGATTGGTATTTAAAATATTATCATAAGGATCATTAAAAAATGCTTAAGAGTAAAAAAAATGCGGCTTATATAATAGCAGAAGTTGGACAAAATCACCAAGGAGATTTTGAACTAGCGAAAGAATATATTTTAAAATTTTCAGAGCGTGGTGCTGATGCAATTAAATTTCAAAAAAGAGATAATAAAAATTTATTTTCAAAAAATAAATTTAATCAACTTTATGAAAATCAAAATTCTTTTGGAAAAACATATGGTCTTCATCGTGAAGAATTAGAGTTTAATATAGAGCAGATGATCACTTTAAAGCAAATGTGTGAGGATTGCGAAGTTGATTTTATTTGCACTCCATTTGATGAAAAATCACTTGAACAATTATTAGTTATAGATACAAAAATTTTGAAAATTGCTTCATTTGATATGGGTAATTTAAGACTGATATCGGAAATATTAAAAAACAATGTAAAACTAATTTTAAGTGCTGGTGGAAGTAATATAGAAATTGTAAAGAAAACTATAGAATTTGTATTAAATTTCTCTAATAAAATAACTTTGTTACATTGCGTTTCTAATTATCCAGCACTACCAAATGAATTACAATTACACAAAATTCAAGACTACAAAAATTTATTTTCAAAAATTCAAATTGGTTTGTCAGATCATTTTAATGGCCCATTGTCAGGTCCTGTTGGGTTCTTGTATGGAGCAGAAGTATTTGAAAAACACGTAACATTTAATAGAGCCTGGAAAGGAACAGATCACTCCTTTGCACTTTCATTGTCTGGATTTGAGCAGTTTGTTAAAGACATTAATCGTACAAATCTAATGGGTTTAAAAAACAAAAATTCTGAAGATAGAATTGGAAAGGAATTTGTTTTTACTAAGTTGGGAAAATCATTAATTGCAGAAAAATCAATCAAGAAAAATGAAATTTTTTCTATCAATAATCTGTCTGGAAAAATATTTGTTGAAAATGGAATTCCAGTAAGACAAATGGTTAATTTGATAGGAAAAAAATCAAAAAATGATTATGATACTGGTGCCTTAATCAAAGACGAAGAAATGGAATAAATATGACCAAAAATAAAAATAATTTTGACAAAATATGGAGTGAGGTTTTGCCAGCTCCAGAAGATCTTGGATTTAGAAGTTGGGGAAAAGAGACCATTCTTGCAGTATCTTCAAAAAAGATTATGTTAAAAAAACTTGAAATTAAAGCTGGCTCAAAAGGTGGCTTGCAATATCATCGTAAAAGAGTAGAGGCAGGTTATATAGTGTCTGGTAAGTTAAAAGTAAAAATTGGTTATGAAGGTATAATTGAAGAAAAAATTTTAAAATCTGGTGATCATTTTATTTTTAATACAGGTTTAATACACCAAGAAGAAGCATTAGAAGATACCGTAATAATAGAATGCTCAACACCTTGGCTTAATGATAGGGTTAGGGTTGAAGAAAATTTTGGTTTGCCAAACGATATTGAGAATGGATTACCTTCAACCAATCCTGGTGAAGAAGTTGAAAGATAATAAATTTATTCTTGGTATAATACCAGCGAGGGGAGGGTCGAAGAGACTTCCAAGAAAAAATATTTTGAAATTAGGAAAAAAACCTTTAATTCAATATACAATTGAAGCTGCTCAAAAAAGTAAATTACTGGACGATTTTATTTTTTCAACTGAAGATAGTGAAATAAGAAATATAGCAGAAAATATTATAGGCAGGGAGATTTTATATAAAAGGCCAAAAAGTATTGCTGACGACAAAACTCGTAATTCAGAAACACTCATACATGCATTAAATTGGTTTGAAAAACAATATTCAAAAAAAGTGTATGCAGTTATGCTGTTACAACCTACAACTCCATTTAGAACTTATATTCAAATAGATGAGGCTATAAAAAAATTTTTTAGTTTTAACAAAAATGTACTAGCAAGTGTAAGTGGCCCTTACAAAAAAAGAGATGTTAGAATTAAAAAAATAGATAAAAAGGGAAATTTGGTAAATTATAAATACAAAGATAAAAATGAAGGATATTATCAACTAAATGCTTCGATATATATTGTAAAAAAAAATTATTTAATGGATAAAAAAAAATTTGTATCAGAATCTATGATACCTTATGTGATGGATAGTGTATCTTCAATAGATATTGACAATGAATTAGATTTCAATTTAAGTAAAGTGGTTATGAAAACTTTGAAAGAAAAAAAAAATGAAAAAGTTTAAAAGTATTGTTCCTGTACTTATCACACCATTAGACCATTCAGGAGAAATTTGTAAAGATTCTTTATTAAGTTTGCTTAAAATATTTGATAAAAAAAACTGCTCAGGTCTTTGGGTTTTAGGAACTGGCGGTGAGGATATGTGTTTAAGTTTCAAACAGAGAGTTGAAGTGGCAGAAGTGATTCATGAATTTAAAACAGATATGAAAATATGTGTTGGAATTAGTTTTTTTTCTCCAAGAGAATCACTTGAGTTTATGAAAATTACTAAAAATTTTGATTTTTCTTCCTATCATGCTATGCCGTATCATCCTAAAGTTTCATCAACACAGCTTTTAAATTGGTACTCTCTACTAAGTGAAAATTCAGAAAAAAAATTATGGGCTTACACAAGCGGAAATTGGGCTCAAAGAATGGATTCTAGCTTTATAAAGAAAGTTAAAGCTCTCCCACGTTTTGAAGGTGTTAAATATAGTACATCTAATATAGTTGATTTACATGAAGTTGCATTGCTACAAGATAACAATTTTCAAGTAATATCTGCTGTTATAAAAACTTTTTTCTCGGCACTGAATTTAGGTTTAGAGGCTAGTACTTCAATAGAGGCAATGCTCTTTTACGATGAAATAGATAAAATTTATAAACTTTATAAAGAAAATAAAAGAGAAGAAGCTTTTAAAATTCAAAATTATCTTAATACAAAATTGTTAAAATATCCTAATTTAGCTTCAAAAGATAATTTTCTCCGTTCATCAGAAATTAAATATATTCTTAGTAAACTTAAACTAATAAAATCAGATAATGTTTCTCTATATTATAGAGGATTAGATAAGTCAGAAAAAAAAGAAATGGATAATTTTTTTGAAAAGTTTCAAAGTCATATTTTGAATAATAAATAAATTGATTGTAAAAGAATGGCAAACCTTATTTTTTTTCCGAGAAATGAAGTTCATCAAAATATATATTTAAAAATTGCGAAAAATCTCAATAAAAAACACAATATATTTATACTTCATGAAAAATTAGATCAAATTATTAATAATAACATCAGGTTTATAAGTTATGAAAATGAAGTTATAAAATTATTAAAAAAAATAAAAGGGAATTCCTGGCAAAATTTTTTAGAAAATGAATTTTTAGATCTACAAAAAAGAAATTTTTTATTTTATGAAAGAGAATTTAATTATTTTCCAAGTTATTTTGGGTATAAAAGGTATAACTATGAATATCAATGTAAATATTTATATTCTCTATATAAAGTTTTATTTAAAATTATAAAAAGATATAAGCCTAAATTTGTCATTTCTGAATTACTTAATGGAATTCCAGATGCAGTAATTGATGTTTTTTCAAAAAAATTAAATTTTAAGTATATATCTATGAGACCTTCGAAAATCTCTAATGGAGTCGTTTTTTGTGAACCAAATAATGATACACCTATAAATTTGGGCATGGAAGAATTTAAAATTGGTCTGATAAATATTGATAAAATAATTAAGGGTATAAAAAGCTCAAATTATGAAACACCAGAATATATGGAATTGACAAAGAAAGCATTTAATTTATTTAAACTTAGCAGATTTAAAATATTCTTTGATAGAATTAAAAAAAGAAATATTTATTATAATAAAGGTGGATTATACAGATATCCGGTAATTAATCCAATAAGATATTTTATTAAAAAAGCAAAAAATAAATTTTTATTTAAATACTACACTAAATTATTTCATACATATAATGATATAAGAAAAGATGATTATGTTTTTTTTCCTCTCCACTATGAGCCGGAGAGTTCAACAATGGTTAGGTCATTTGATTGGGCAGATCAATTAAGTTTAATAAAATTACTAAGCAGACAAATACCACCTCCTTATGTATTACTTATTAAAGAACATATAGGAAATGAAGGATTTAGAAATAATACTTTTTATAAAGAAATAAGTTATTTACCAAATGTTAAATTAATATTTAAAGAAGTAAACCCTTATAAAATAATTTCAAATTCAAAGGGTGTTATATGCTTGACGGGCAGAACAGGTTTTGAATCTTTTATACTTGAGAAACCAGTTGCCGTTTTTGGAGATGTTTTTTATGAAAAATGGCCACATGCAAGAAAAATTGGTTCATTTATTGATTTTAAGAAATGGGTTTTATCGTTAAAAAAAAATAATATAAGAATTAGTGATACTGTAAAAAAAAGATATATTACTAAATATTTAAGCTATGTATATGATTTCAAGTTTATTATAGGTCTTAATGCTACTGTTGACAAAAAAAATATCCAAAAAATAGCATCTTTTTTTAATAAATTACTAATGGATTAATCAATGACAGAAAAAGAATTTATCATGATTACAGATGTAAATTCTCCTTATAGAGATCACCTTTTTTCAACACTAAATCATAAACTAAAAAAGAAAAATATTGCATTCAAGGTATATTTCATGAAATCAGAGTCTAAAATTAGACGATGGAATAACAGTTTATTTAAAAAAAATTATAAGTATATGATTTCAAATGGTTTGAGTTTTTCTCTTGGAATGCATGAATTTCACTATAATTTAGATATAATAAAATATATTTTTAAAAATAGAAAAAAGTCCCTTTTTATAATAGGGGGATCCTGGAATTCACCGACAACTTTAATAATTTCTTTGTTAATTCAATTTAAAATATTTAACAAAAATAATTTTTATTTGTGGAGCGAGAGTAATTATAAATCTTTTATTTTTAAAAACAGTATAATTGATTTTTTACGAAAGTTTATTTTTAGTAAATTTGTAAAATTTGTTGTTCCAAGTGAAATGGCAATCAAATCGGTAAAACTAATTTTAAAAACAGATAAAAAAATTAATTTTTTCTTATTGCCGAATATAGTTAATGAAAAAAAATTTACACCTGAACCAAGCAAAATTAAATATAATAAAATTATTGCTTTTTGGCCTGCAAGATTACACGAAAATTCTAAAGGTATTATTAATTTTTTAAAAAAAGTAAAAAAATTAATTTTAAATAATCCAAATTTTAGAATATTGATTGCTGGAGATGGACCTGACAAAAATAAAATAAATACTTTTATTAAAGTTAATGGATTAAATAAAAGTGTACGGTTACTTGGTTATTTGAAAGAAAATGAAATAATTAAAAAATATAATGAGAGTGATTTTTTTTTATTGCCTTCATTAAGAGATCCATGCCCATTATCTGTTATAGAGGCGTTATGGATGTCCAAACCGTTATTAATTAGCGATCATTGTGGAAACATTAATGAGGCTTTAATATCTTCAACAAATGGTTTTAGTTTTGATCCAAAAAATTCACTTTCAGTAGAAACAGGTTTGATAAACATGTTAAAGTTACCTAAAAATAAACTTAGAGAGTTTGGTCATGCATCTCGACTTATAGCAAAGCAAAAATTTAAAAGTGATGAATGTATAGATAATTTTTTAAAGAAAATAAAAGGCATATAAAATGTGTGGTATTTTCGGTTCCTTCAGCAACTATCTAAATGATAATCAAATTAAATTTATACTTAATGATTTGAAAAATAGAGGTCCTGATGCTGAGGGAATTTATCAAAATAAAAATTTAAATTTAACAATGTTGCATACAAGATTGAAAATAGTTGACTTGAACGATAGGTCTAATCAACCATTTATAGTCAACAAAAGATATATTTGTGTCTATAATGGAGAAATTTATAATTTAACAAGTTTAAAAAAAGAATTAATTAAAAAAGGATTTAATTTCACTACAACCGGAGATACTGAAGTTTTAATCAAGGCCTATATTCACTGGGGCGAAGACTTTTTAGACTACATTGATGGAATGTTTGCTTTCATAATTTTTGATTTGAAAACTAATAATATAATTTTTTCTCGAGACAAACTAGGTCAAAAACCATTATATTACGCTTTCTTTAAAGGTCATTTATTAGTAAGTTCTAAATTAACATTAATTATAAAATTAAATTTATTAGATAATCAGTTAAATTTA